>Ga0209404_10000430_pt1 | contig 32554 bp, 27 predicted proteins | sample TroAtlMetagenome_2_FD_187447 | JGI IMG/M metagenome (GOLD analysis project Ga0209404, IMG submission 187447) | Marine eukaryotic phytoplankton communities from Atlantic Ocean - Tropical Atlantic ANT8 Metagenome (SPAdes) (version 2) | ecosystem: Environmental > Aquatic > Marine > Oceanic...
TAGAGTGGGCCCATTTCGGGGTGTAAATTTCAAAGTCGCGACTGGCGCGATATTTCCAAGCGAAATAAAGTGTTAGCACAATGACGGGGATCACAACAATGAGCATAAGAATGGTGCAAAGAATGATTAGATTCTTTTCATCCACACCTACTTGCCCTTTAGGATCGAGTACGCCGCCGCTGCAACCGGCCAGCATCAGCACGATTGTGGTAAAAGTTAGTTTCAAGAGGTTACGAATAGACAAAAACATTTTTCCTATAACCCGTAAGTTCAAGGGAATTCCGCGATTAAACAGCACCGATAACCAGAACAAAAGCCTGGATATGCACATCGAAGACAATCGATAGCCGTGGTGATTAATCCGCAAAGACAAGCACGCAATTTAGCGTTTTCGGGTAACGATTAGTGTTTACACATCGACATCAAAAACGGTTAGCTAAGAGTAGGAGGGGCTCGGCTACCAATTTTTTGAATAAAGGGGTGAGGGTATTCGTGAAAAACGAAAGGAACAGGTTGATCATTACCAATAAAATGGGCTCTAGCGGTGGCGCAAGCATGAACTTGAAGGCCAACCAGCACCAATATAATGGTAGGAAGAGAAAACAGGGAAAGCGCTTGGTTAAAAGCGGCAATGAAAAAAGGCTCAATAACAATATTGTCGTGGAGTGCACTAACAAACTCGCCTGAGTCGGCCATTGTGCCGCTGGCTATCAACGCTACGTTAAGCAATAAGGCTGCGTTTGCAATCCATAGGAATACCCCTACACCTGTTGTGTAGCGTTGAAGCTTCTGCACAAACGCTGCGAAAGCAGGCTGCAGAAAAACATCAATTGAAGGGGGTCGATTAGCCATGCTAAGTAAAAAAACCTCGAAAATTGCCGGGGCAATCAAATGAACTTGAGTCGCTATTTCAGCGAGGGAGAGTAATGATTAATTCTATTTATCTCAAGGGGGAGTATGCCCACTTTATTAAAACGCACCTCAATAAAAACTTTCGATTTTCACGCGTGTTAACAAATAATTAATCTTTAATAGGGTTGAGAGTAGAGGTGCTGCTGTTAGTTGAAAGCTCGGTAAATTGGGCGTGTGCATTCGACTTGTATAGTTAACTCACCGCTCAGATTCGATTTTGTTAATTTAATGTTTTGTTTTTCCGCGTGATTTGGCTTGCACGAAGTAAGTTGGGATAACGGTTAAGTAAGCCGATTTTTGCGATGAGTAGAAGCACTCAATTGTGGCTTACAACCTAAATATATTTTGAATATCAGTCATATTTTATTAAGAAGTCATATTTTGAAATAATAAAAACGCGTTGGTTTTATTAGTTTCACTAAAAAGCAGTAGTCTATTTTCTTCACATTATTGATTTCATGAAGTATCTGAAATTAGCCAAATAAAGTATCTACCCTTACATCCGCAGACTACTCTACTTATCGATTATATAACTCATTGAGCTCCGCTTCTTTGTTGACCTTACTTTGATCTGGTCGTAGTGGTAGCGGCAAGCAGGCGTTGCAACAATCGTATTTGCTGCGCTAATAAAGACAACAGGAGAGCAGATGTCTCAGTCTAATGAATTTTCAGGTAAAACCGCAGTTATTTCTGGCGCAGCGGGTGGAATTGGCTTAGCCCTAAGTGAAGCATTAGCGGCGCAGGGAATGAATATTGTGATGGGCGATATTGATGCGGCTGCTCTTGCACAATCTAGCGAAGATTTACGCGCTAAGGGTTATAAGCTAATAACCTGCTCACTTGATGTCACCGATTATGCCCAGTGGGAAGAGGTTGTTGCGAAAGCCAAAGAAGCGTTCGGCAAAATACATATGATCATCAATAACGCGGGTGTTGGTGGTTCGCCTGGAAAAATAGAAGACTCAGAAGCTGAAACCTGGCGCTGGGTGATGGACGTGAATGTGATGGGCGTTCTATACGGTGCTCAAGCTTGCGTGCCTGCTATAAAAGAGCACGGTGAAGGGGGCTGGGTGTTAAACGTGGCATCGATGGCGGGCATGTTGGGTATGCCGTATGCTGGTGCGTATTGTGCTTCTAAGGCTGCAGTAGTGTCGATGACAGAAGGCTGGGTGCCAGAACTAGAACCTTTCAATATTCATACGTCGGTGTTGTGCCCTGCATTCGTAAAAACCCGTATTCATGAGTCTTATCGTAATAGACAAGAAAAGTATGCGGTAGCCACTGCAAAGCGTATCGATAAAGAAAAACTAAAAGCAGGGGCCAAAGCTGCCACTATGGCCGTGGAATCTGGAATTCCTGTATCGATGTTGGCCGAGCGCGTATTGGAAGCTTTACGTTCAAAACAGACGTATATTTACACGCATCCTAACTACCGTAAGGTCACACGTGGCCGTGCTAAAGCAATTGATAATGGTTTTATCGATGCTGAGAACAGCTCTGTGGTAGGCCATTTAATAAATGATGACATCGTCACTTTTTGATAAAATCAGGCGCTTAAATAAGCACGTACTTATACTCAGGCTGTACCTGCTAAAAACAGCTTAGTTCTGCTTAGCGCATACGATCTTAAAAGAGCCAAGTTTTCATCAGAAGCTTGGCTCTTTTTTAAATGGTAGCCACTCAACTGGGTAAAGTATTTTTCTCTTATTATCCCACCAAAAATCCTTTTCCACTCACGACTATTTTTTAACCTCTATATTAGGTAGTTGGTCGTGTGTTTATTGAAACTTCATAGGTTTATTAGTAACTCTATATAGTGTTACTTCCTATAATTCTAAATTCAAATAAACACTCTGTGGACAATAATAATGAATAAGCTTTTTAAAGCTGCAGTAGCTGTATCTCTTGCACTCTCATGCTCGACTGTTTTTGCAGAAAAACCTAACGACGACAAATCTATTTTTAGCAGTTCAACTTTTAAAGCAATGGAGCTGAGAAATATTGGACCCGCTTACATGTCTGGTCGGATAGCAGACATTGCTATTGATCAAAATAATCCTTCAACATGGTATACCGCAGTAGGTTCTGGTGGCGTGTGGAAAACCACGAACGCAGGCAACACATGGACGCCCATTTTCGATAACCAAGCAGTGTATTCAATTGGCGATGTGACCATTGCGCCTAGTAACTCAAATATTATTTGGGTAGGTACAGGAGAGAATAACGGCGGGCGCCATATCAGCTTTGGTGACGGCGTATACAAATCTGTCGATGGCGGTCAAACATGGAAAAATGTGGGCTTAGCGAAGTCTGAACATATCTCTGACATTATTATTCACCCAACAAACCCTGACATTGTGTGGGTTTCAGCTCAAGGGCCATTGTGGTCTGGCGGTGGCGAGCGTGGTTTGTACAAAACGACTGACGGTGGTGATACTTGGAAGCAAGTGCTAACGCCTGCTGACAAATGGACCGGTGTAACCTCTTTACTTATCGACCCGCGAAATCCTGATAAACTTTATGCCGCCACGTGGGCTCGCCAACGTTCTATTGCCGTATATGTAGGGACCAATGAAGGCGCAGGCATTCATACCTCTGACGATGGCGGTGAAACTTGGACAGAACTTAAAACCGGTTTGCCAGAAGGCAACATGGGTAAAATAGGTATGGCGATATCGCCTATGAACCCTGATGTGCTTTACGCTACTATCGAAACTGATAACCGCAAAGGTGGTTTCTATCGCTCAGCCGACCAAGGCGCAAGTTGGACCAAAGTGTCTGATGAGATAGGTGCTGGAACAGGCCCTCATTATTACCAAGAAATTTTTGCTGACCAACACCAGTTCGACCGTGTTTATATTGCCAGTAACTACAGTAAAGTGTCTGACGATGGCGGTAAAACGTGGACGCCAATCAATACTAAGCGCAAGCACGTAGATGACCATGCTATGGCATTCCATCCTACTGATCCTGATTTTGTTTTGATGGGATCAGACGGTGGTATTTATATGTCTCATGACAGAATGGCGAATTGGCACTTTATGGCGAATTTGCCGCTAACCCAGTTTTATAAAGTAGCACCGGATGATTCGAAACCTTTCTATATGATTTATGCGGGTGCACAGGATAACTCGACCCAAGGCGGGCCATCACGTACTAGACGCGCAGATGGCATTAAGAACAAAGATTGGTTCTTAACTCTAGGCGGAGATGGGCATCAGCCTGCAGTTGAGCCGGGTAACCCAGATATTATTTACTCTCAGTGGCAACAGGGCAACCTTACCCGCGTAGACATGACCACCAAAGAAGGCGTTTACGTTAAGCCGCAGCCACTGCCAGGCGACCCAGCAGAGCGCTACAACTGGGATGCTCCAATTAATGTGTCTAGCCACGATCCTGCGCGTATTTACTTTGCTTCCCAGCGCGTATGGCGTTCAGACAACCGCGGCGATAGCTGGACGGCCGTTTCTGGCGACCTGACCCAAGACGGAAACCGTATGCATATGCCTATGATGGGCAGAACGTGGTCGGTAGAAGCGGGTTGGGATTTGTATGCCATGACAGAATTTCACACCATTGCTAACTTCTCTGAAAGCCCAGTGGATGAGAATATTCTTTGGGCAGGTACAGACGATGGCATTATTCAAGTCACTACCAACGGCGGTGAGTCGTGGAAGAAAATTGAATTAGACGATATCAAAGGTATTCCCGCTACCGCTTATGTGAATGATATTCGCGCTGATTTATACGATCCGAATACCGTATATGTTGCTTTAGATAACCACAAATATGGCGACTACAAACCCTACTTGATCAAGTCGACTAACCTAGGTAAAAAGTGGACATCACTTGCCGATGACTTACCTGCAAAACACCTTGTTTGGCGTATTGTTCAAGATCATGTGAACAAAGATTTGATGTTCATTGGTACCGAATTTGGCGTTTTCTTTACGGTTAACGGCGGTAAAAATTGGGTTGAACTTGATGGCGGTATGCCAACCATTTCTACTCGCGATGTGAAAATACAGCGCAGAGAAAATGACTTAGTGGCCGGTACATTTGGCCGTGGAATTTATATTCTAGATGATTACGCCCCGCTTCGTGCATTAACTGAAAAGTCGATGCAGCAAGATGCACTGTTGTTCGCGCCTAGCCGCCCCGTGAAATGGTTTAAGCTAGACACCAAGCATTCTGATTCAGACGGCGATGACCGTTTTGTGGCAGAGAACCCAGCTCATGGTGCTACGTTAACTTATTTCTTGAAAGACAGCTTGCAAACCGCGAAGGGTAAGCGTCAAGAAGCTGAGAAAAAGCTACTTGAAGATGACAAATATCCTAAGTATCCAAGTTGGGAAGCGATTGAAGCTGAACTTCAAGAGCCAGAACCTGCAGTTTATGTTGAAATTCGTGACAATGCGGGCGACGTAATAAATCGCGTAGCGGGTAGCACTAAGAAAGGACTTCACCGCATTACATGGGACATGAAGTATTCAAACACCACACCGCTTACTAAGAAAGATAGCAAAAATAATGGCTTAATGGCATTGCCAGGCACTTATAGCGCTACGTTATTTAAGCGCGAGGGTGCAACTGTTACTCAGCTAGCAGAGCCGGTTGAGTTTACGCTAGAGTCTATTTATGAAGGTGCTTTGAAAGGGGCCTCTGCTGAGGACATTACAGCGTATGGGAACGCTGTTACTAAATTGCAGAAACGTGCAATGTCTGCAACTACTGTACTAGGGCAAGTGAAAGAGACAATGGAATTGCTTCGTGTTGCTATTGACCGTACCCCTAGTGATGTAAGCCAGCTTGAAGCTAAGTTTGCGAGTATTCAACGTGAATTGAACGACATTAACAAGGCGTTTAGTGGCTTAGAATCGCGTAATCGCAAAGGCATTAAACCGGCGAATATTATGAGTCGTTTACGCTATGCAAGATCGGCACTGGGTTCATCTTACGGGCCTACTCAACAGCATAAAGACCAACTTGGTTATGCTGAAGATGAATTAAACCAAGTGAGTGCACGTATTAAAACACTGCAAGAAACCACAGTGCCTGCACTACAGCAAGCCGTAGTGAATGAAGGTGGCCCTTGGACCGCTGGCATTCCGGTAATTACAAACTAACGAGTGTTAGTAAAAACAGATGCGGCAGCATTACGCTGCCGCATTTTTTATTCTTACCCTTCCTTTTATTAGCTTTATTACCGTAGCAAGACCCAATGAAAAGCCTGTCGTATTTTTTCTGTTTTATATTTCGTTCAAAGTTTTTTGAATTACATTCAGCTAAGTTATCAACTTTTGGATTAGCCCCTTTTAAGCTATTTTTAACCATTTCATTTTTAGCTGCCCCCGTTTTTTCGGCCAGTGCCAGCACAAATACAAGTACCGAGAGCCTGAACGCTGATAACGAGAGCACTGACAACGAGAGCACTGACAATAAGAGTATTGAAGCGCTAGAGCGGTACACGGTCACCGCAGAGCGCCCGTATTACAATCAAACTTTAAACAGCATTTTTCCCCAATATAGCTACGATAAATCAAACCTTGTGGGTAGCCCTCACATCAATGACATTTTGCTGCAATCGCCGTCAGTTAATTTAAATGGGCAAGGTGGGCAAATTCAAAATATTAATATTCGCGGCTTCTCTCGCTGGCGAATTCAATCCTTACTTGATGGCGTACCTATTGTGAGTGACCGCCGAGCGGGGGCGAGTGTTGGCTTTGTTCCACCTTCTTTTATTCAAAGTGTTGCCGTCATTCCAGGGGCTGCATCTACCTATTTAGGCTCGGGCGCTATTGGTGGCGCTGTAGATTTGTTACTTCCATATAACACAGAATCTAACCTTCAAATAGGGTGGAGCAGTAACCAACAGGCACAAGACTATAGTTATGCCGATTACGCAGCCAATACGGACTGGAACCTGTCGTACCGTAAAGGCAATAACGGTAATGACGCGCAAGGTAATACTCTGTTTGATAAATTCGAACAATCCGCGCTATTCATAAGGCACCGTCCGGTAAGTGGGGTGCTGAAAGAAGCCTGGACCTTGTATTCAGACAACAGTGATATTGGTAAGTCGAGTAGTGACTTTCCTGAAGATAGAGTAACTACCTACCCAGAAAATACGCATTGGTTAGGCAAAATGACTTTTGCATTTTCTAATATATTTAGCTCTGACTTATTTAGCGATGACATGGCTAGCCCTGACACATCTAGCACAGACCTAGTTAGCAACCTTTGGTGGCACCAATCCACATTGGACACCCACATTTTAAGGCCAGAAGATCGGATAAACGAAAGTGAAAGCGAGGCGTTAGACTTCGGGCTTGATGTTGGCAGTAACGCACGCATAAATAATTGGCAAGTAAACTGGCAAGTTCAATTAATGGGGCGAGAAGGGGTAATTATTGATGAAAGAGAGTTCACCTTGGTTTCCTCTGCTAGTGAATTGACTGTAGATGAATCTCTTATAAATCAACCTGTCTTAGATGAAGCTTCAAATCTAACTGACTCATTCTTTACTTCTGAATTGGCTTACGAACTTCGTACATTGGATGCTAGTGAAACCACAGTGGCAGGTATTGCCGATGCATCGCGTACCTTTGGTGCTACTTCGCTAGCCTTTGGAGGCAGGCTTGATTGGCAGCAGCAGTCTAACAATGCTGATGATGTTACTAATACCAACGTTAGCGGGTTTATTGGGGCCAGCCATACGCTTTCGCCTCAATGGTCGGCAAGTGTTTACTTATCTAGCGCTTTTAGAAATCCTTCTTTAACCGAGCGTTATTTTTCGGGAGAAACCCCTCGGGGCACTGTCTTAGGTGATGACAATTTAGAAACAGAGCAGGCCACAAATGTACAGGCTTCGTTATCGTACAACAGCATTGATTTAACGGGCTCAGTTGAAGTGTTTCATCAGAAAATTAATCACTATATTGAACGTACTACGGTATCTGAAAATGTGCAGGTTTATAGCAATTTAGACAGTGCGACGATTCGAGGCATAAGCTATCAGCTAGATTGGCAGCAGTCACAAGCTGTAAATAAAGCGCAAAATAAAGCAACAGAGCAAGGGTATTGGTTTGCTCAGTTAAATGGAGCCTGGATTGACGGCGAAGATACTTTGGGAAGCGCTATTTCCGATATTCCGCCTAATAGTCAGCGATTAACATTAGGGTATGAGCTAGAAGATGTTCGGCTATTTTCAACATTGGTTCATCGTGCAAGCAAGCGAGATATTGGTGATAGTGAAAAGGAACTCGGCAATGTAACCACCATAGATATTGGCGCGCTATGGCAATTCAATCAACGTATGTCGGTGCAAGCGAGTTGGCGGAATCTTACTAATCAGCAATATTATGTGAGTGCCGACGATAAAGCTGCATTTGCTCAAGGTGAAAGCGTGCAGCTCGCACTAACCTTTTTGCTGTGAGCGGTAATATTGCTTTAAATATTTGCTTTTTAGCGTAGTAAACAACATGACTAAGCCCGTCAGCCACAAAATGAAAAGCAAAATGGCGGCGGGCAAAAAAAGCCATAGTTTGGCGCTTTCAAAAAACCAGCTGCCATCGTGAATAGCTTCAATGGTATCGGTGCGCCGATAAGCAACCTGAAGTACTTCGCCATTGGTTGCATTTAGCTGAACTTCCCAATGATTCTTACCGCGTACTTTTATAATGCCTTTGTCGGGGCGCACGTCTAAGCGGTCGATATCGCCCCAACTGTTCAGTTTAGCTTCGGGGACATTTTTTACCGCTTCAATAATGTTATCAAAGCTAATAGATGGCGCATCGCCAAGTGCTTTTTGGGTAGGCGGTTGTAGCCAGTCGAATTCTTTTTTTACCTGCAGCAAAAGGCCACTGCCAATCACAACAACGACAGGAATAAAAATGACCAATGAAAGCCACAAGTGAAAATTGCGGCTGGTTTTACGCAGGTTAATCGACATTCATTTACTACCTAAAAATGGACGTTCACTATACTGCATCTGATTTAGCGAGTAAAAAATGTTAGCTGATACTAAGATTTCAAGCGACGAATAAATGAGTTAAAACCGCTTGGTAATCACCGTAATATTGGTAGTCTTATAGAAAGTAGAATAACCACTGAGTAAACCCATGAAACACAGGCTTCTTTTATCGCTATTTACCTTGCTACCGTTTGCCCTACACGCCGAAGCACTACAATCTCTTGAAGCTCAAGACAAACAAGTAGCGCAAACACTAAAAGTAGCCACATTTAACGTAAGCATGGAATCGACTAACTACAAAGCGCTTGGGTTAGCGCCTAGTGCTAAGGTTTTACAGCAAGTGCTATCTAATGGTGAAAACCAGCAAGTTAAGAATATTGCTGAAATTATTCAACGTGTTAACCCCGACATTCTGCTACTCAATGAGTTTGATTATATCGCCGACCAGTCAGTAGGAATTGAGAATTTTATAAAGCATTATTTAAATGTTTCACAAGTTGGTCAAAAAGCAGTGGATTATGGCTATGTTTATACTAATACCGTGAATACGGGCGAGCCCACGCATTTTGATTTAGACAACAATGGCAAAAAAGAACAATACGGCGGTGATGCTTATGGTTATGGGTTATACCCAGGCCAATATGGCATGGTGGTATTGTCTAAGTATCCTATTGATCATGCTAATGCACGTACTTTTCAAACTTTCAAATGGCAAGATATGCCTGATGCCCAACAGCCTATGCTACCTGCTGCCAGTACTGAAGATGCAGGTACGCATTGGTATTCAGAAGAAGAGTGGCAGACCTTTCGTTTAAGTTCAAAATCTCATTGGGATATTCCGGTCAATGTGAACGGAAAAATAGTGCATGTGTTAGCCATGCACCCCACACCGCCAAATTTTGATGGCGAGGAAGATAGAAACGGTACCCGTAATCACGATGAAATTCGCCTAATGGCAGATTATTTAACGCCAAATCGTGGTGGCTATATTTATGACGATGCTGGCGAGCAGGTTAGCTTAAACGACAATGACCGATTCGTATTGGTCGGCGATTTTAATGCTGCTGATATTGGCGATAAATACAGACCCGATGTGATTGAGCAATTAACTGAAAGCCCGTTAGTGAACAATAGCCTTATTCCCACAAGTGCGGGTGGCGCAGAAGCCGCCAGCGAAGATTTCAGTAACCGTTTCACTGCCTATTGGGGGGCAAGAGCCGATTATGTGCTGCCTTCACAATATGGGTTTGACGTAAAAGACGCTGGTGTATTTTGGCCAACCAAAGACAGTGATTTATATAGGCTGGTAAAAGACAGGCAAGCAAGCTCTGACCATAGAATGGTTTGGGTGTCGTTAACGATAAAATAATTCGCTTCCATCCGTAAATGTTAAAAAAGTTTAATGAACTGCTAATCTGTTCTGGTTACTTGCCCGTTTATAACCTCATACACCTTCGCTTACGTCACTTGACGTAAGCCATGTTCCGAGGAGAGGCAAGTTTCTATGGACGATCCTACGCTAATTATCCTAATGTACTTCATCATTCCTATCTGGTTTCTGGCAGGTATTGTTGACTGGTTTTGTCATAGGCGGAGTAATATTTCTGGAACCAGCGGCGCAAAAGAATCATTCATTCATTTGCTGATGTTCGCCGAAGTTGGCATCCCACTATTCATGGTGCTGATCTTCGAAGTAAACAGCTTAATCATCGCTATTAGTATCGTGCTCTTTTTTGTGCATGAAGCTACCGCCATGTGGGATGTCTCTTACGCGGTAACTAAGCGCCGTGTAGGGCCCATTGAACAGCATGTTCATAGCTTTTTAGAAATGATCCCGCTGTTGGCCTTAGTTTTAGTGGTGGGCCGACATTGGCCTCATTTCACCGCGCTGTTTGGTATCGGCGGTATCCCCGCCGATTTCGCCCTTCAACTTAAAGAAGACCCTTTACCCACATGGTATTTAGTTACGGTGCTATTGGTAGCACTAGCCTTAGAGTTTGTACCCTATTTGGAGGAATTAATGCGTGGTTTAAAAGATAAAAATCAAGCTAATAGCGGCAAAAGCAATGGCACCCGTGGCACCGGTGATACAAACGTCACACCCGTTTCAGATGCTGAAGCCGAGGCTGCTAGTCCCTATGCTACGTCAGTGGCTGGGGAAGAAGACCCCGGTGTGGCATTAGAAGAGTTGGTAGAAAGTCGCAATGGGGGTATTCCTATCACCAAGAAGCGGTAAATATCGGTAACAGGAATTTAAGGGTTCAGTTTACCAACATAAGTAAGAGCTCCTTAATCTACGTGCTATCCACTCCATGTCATGCCGTATTAGGCATGACATGGAGTTAAGTTCAGCGAGATTTATGAGCCCTGTTTTAACTTATTCCTCGGTCTGTTTTTTCTTCATTTCAGCTTGCTCTTCTTGCCAAGCTTTATAATCTTCAAAACGCTGTTCGTAGCGAAGTACCTTACTGTTAGGATCGGCAATCACTACATCATATTGGCTTACTGTTAAGCTGGTTTGGTTTTGCATATCAAGCGTGGTTACTTTACCGTTTATGCTAACCTCTAGGGGCATAGGGAAGGGTAAATCACCTTCTGTTTTCCACGTAAAGGTGACGTCATTTTCGGTGCGAGCAACATCTAATTTAGGTAAAGCCGCACTGAATAAATACACGTCAAAAAACCAATCTAGATTGTGCGTGCTGTTTTTATTGACGATATCGATAAAGTCTTGAGTATTGGCGAAAATCGGTTTGAAATTTCCAGGCTTAGGGTCAACGCGCCCATACACTAATTCGGTTACAGAGCGGAAGAAATCTTCGTCGCCCATTAGCCCTCTAAGCGTATGAATAACCCATGAACCTTTGGCATAAATATCACCCGCAGGGCCTTTTTCATACACATCTTCTTCAGACATTAATTCATTACTTACAATGGGGTGAGCATTGGCTAACCCTTTTCTCTGGGCATTCAGTTTTACAAAATAGGCTTCATTACCATGAAGATATTGGGCATATAGCGGCTGCATGTAGGTGCCAAATCCTTCGTGTAGCCACATATGATCCCAATTGTCGTTGGTCAGCTGATTACCAAACCACTCATGGGCAAACTCGTGCTGCATTAACCAATCGTACCCAGCATCATCTTTTCTATATTCATTGCCATAGGCGTTTATTGTTTGGTGCTCCATACCCAAGTGAGGCGTTTGTACTATGCCTACTTTCTCGTCCGCAAACGGGTAAGGGCCAATCATACGTTCAAAGAAAGTAATCATTTCTGGTAGCTCGGCAAATAAGGCCTTAGCTTTGTCTTCGTTTTCTGGAAGATGGTAGTAGGTTAACGGGTAGGTATTACCGTATATACTAGTAAAATTCTGTGTGAGCTTTTCATAAGGCGCTATGTTTAAGGCAATGCCGTACGTATTATGCATCGACTTGGTTTTCCAATGAAAAGTGCGATCGTTACCCTTTTCTTGGGTGTCGATTAATACGCCATTACTGGCGGCCACAAGGGGGTTAGGGACAGTAATTAAAAGCTCAGTAGTTGCCGGTTCACCATAAGGTTGGTCGATACAAGGCCAGAAAAGATCGCAACCTTCACCTTGCACTGCAGTAGCTAACCATGGATGTCCATCAGGGGTTTCTTCCCACATCACACCGCCATCCCAAGGGGCTCTAATCGGCGTGCGAGGATGGCCTGAATACACAACACGCAAGGTGGCAGGAAACGCCACATCGCTATTCGGCGAGACTATAAGCTCACCTTCGGGATTACTAAACTGCTGTTCGGGTAATTTGGTGCCGTTCAACCACACGCTTTCGATAGCAAAACGAGTGTCTAAGTCCACCGAAATTTCTTGTTGCGGTGAAGGCGCTTGCAGGGTGAGGGTAGTATCTCCAAACAAAATCTCTTTGTCGAAATCAAAGGAAAAGGCGAGCGTTGCATGGCTAATAGATAGGTTCTGTTGCCTTTCAGGAATTTCTCCCCCAGTTTTTAACGTGTAGGGTGTTGATAGCTCGGCAGCGTGTATGGGATTTACTGAAGAAGCTGGCTGAGTCGCACACCCAACAATAAATGATGAGGCACACGCTAAGGCAAGCATTTTTAATTTCATGTTCTTTCCGTTTTTATTATTGTGAATTTGTTATTCCGTTCTTATTGTTATACGAACAGGAGCAAGATAAATCAATAACTTATCTTTCACAAAAGTCTCAATACAATGCAATGAGTAAACGGTTAATGCGGGGGTAAGTAAGATGAAAGACGGTAACTGGCCGCGTGACTAATCCTATTTTTGATAAAGGCGCCTTTGTATAATTCGATTATTTTCACGGTCTATCTTAGTTGGCTATCTTTACTGCCCCTTCGGTTAAACAACGACTCAACTTTGCTTGTTTTTTCCATTTCAGCTTGGCAGTTAATACACAATTGAACGCCAGGCACTGCTATGCGTCTGCGCTCAGGAATTGGGGCGTCGCACTCTTCACAGAATTCAGCGCTTGCGCCTTGATACATGTTGTTTTTAGCGCGCGATACCGCATCTTCAATGCTTGCGTCTATTTGATCTTGCACTGCGCCATCTTTTGCCCAGCCACCAGCCATATTCCCTCCTAAGCTCTACTTGCGAGTATTGCGATTAACAATAGAATGAAGCAAAGACAGTGCCGAGCATGTTGATTGGCTATTTTGATAATGATTACAAACGATTAGAGTAAATAGAGTGTGGCCGACGGTGTGAGCAGTTCTACTGGAAGCGCAGCTTTTACTGAGAACAGTGCAATATTTGCATCACCTAAAAGGAAATAGCATTATTTAAGAAAAACACTAAAAGGAGCGCGCGCTCCTTTTAGTATTCTTTCTTGATTGGTTTACGGCTACTTATCAGTACCCGCCGCTAATGGTTGGTCAAGTTTATAGTCGAGTTGTACTAACAAACTTGTTTGCCTGTGTGCAACACCACCTTTAATTGCTGGTTTGTATTTCCATTGTTTAAGCGCGGCTTTCGCACTTTCATCAAAAACGCCGTCGGGAGTGGCATTGACCACCGTAATATTATCGGTACTACCGGTTTTGGTAATATCGAATTGCAGTACAACGAAGCCTTCAATATTGCCTTTTTCGGCCGCTTCGGGGTATGCAGGCGATACAAATTCTACCGGTGCTGCTTCGTCAACCTTCGACTGTTTGTGTTCAGTATTGTGAAGTGGGGCGTTAGCTAATGCCATATTGGCAGTGATTAAGGCAAAAATAGCAGCTGTGCCAGCGGCAAGTAACTTATTACCTTTATGCGGGGTTTTAATTGCGTTCAGTCTTTTAATCATTGTACTTTTCTCTCCAAAGGTTGGGTACAGGTTTACTGCTTTTGAATTATGCTCGGCACAACAAACAAGTGCTTTTGCATAAATGAGTTTCTCGTCTGGTGATTTGTTGGCTAGCACTGAGTTATCACATGCTAATTCTTGACTACTACGAAACGACGTTAACGCAACCCAAGTTGCAGGGTTGAACCAAAAAAGTACTGTAAAAGCTAACGCAATAGCATTCCATACGTTGTCTTTGTGTTGGTTATGTACTCTTTCATGTTCAAGTATTAATGCTTGTTGAGTACCTGAAAATGCAGTCTCAAAATAACTAGGCAGCAGAACGACAGGCTTCAAAAAACCAAAGAGCATAGGTGTAGAAGCTTTATTGGAATAATACGCGCTAAGGGAAGGTGACGTATTTGAGCCTACTGAAACGGTAGATTTAGGCAAAGGAACAACGTGCTTTTTATCAATAGAGCGAAATAAGCTTATATGATGCACCAATATGTAAGCTGCTACCGCACTAGCACCTGTTGCCCATAGCCAAAACAGCACGCTGAATTGCGAGCTGGACACATTAGGGTTAATACCCACTATATAGCGGCTGATGCTATTAGAAGGAATAGAGACCAAATCAACGGGCAGGTTGTTCATCACAAGAGCGGCAGGTATTAACAACCACGCTTTATAAACAAACTTAGTACCTAGTTGGTTAGTAAGGGATCGTTCACAAAAGATCAAAAGCGCCAAAACAACCGTTAACATAACTTGCTGAGAAATCACCCACTCAATCATTGTTTTGCTCCCACTGCTTGATGACAGCTTTAAGCTCATCGATATCTTCTTTAGATAATTCATTTTGGTTGGCAAAGCCTGCAATCATAGGCGCAACTTTACCTTTGAAAAGTCGGCTTAAAAAACTGCTCGTTTCTTCTTGAACATATTCTTCGCGGGCAATTATGGGGTAATAAAGGTATTGGCGCTGTTGCTTGTGAAAACTGATCGCCCCCTTTTTAACTAGGCGGCCGAGTAAAGTTTTTACTGTTTTCTCATGCCAAGGTTTATGTTGATTAAGGCGGTCAATTACCTCGTTAGATGATATCGGGTTGCTGTCCCAAATCACGTCTAATACTTCAAACTCGGTATTGCTAATATCTGGCTGCGCTTTAGATGTCGTCATAAGTATTTTCGCTTTAACCAATCATGTAGTGGCTTTTAATTAAATGGATTACAAGTGTAGTCTAAATATAAGATTACATGTGTAATTCTAAAGTGCAAGTTTCTTTAGCACTTTTTTGAGTAATGGTTGTAGGTGTAGGGCGGAAGCGGGGGAAATGGCCACAAGTTAGTGACGGGCCATTATCTATTCATTGCTATAAATTTCGTTTTGTAATTGCTCTAATTCGTCCAGTACTTTCATAAACTTACTGCCAAACTCGGTTACTTCGTACTCCACTCTTGGGGGCACTTCGTTATAAGACGTACGGGCTAAAATGCCAAATTCGATATTTTTTCGCAAACACTGGTTAAGTACTTTCGTGGTAAGGCCATCTACCCGACGAACCATTTCGCCTGGGCGATTTATTCCATAGCCAAGCAATTGATAAATAGTAAGAGACCATTTGCAACCGCAAACAGCTTGCACCATTAATGCTGCTTTGCTCGGTGCTACTTTTTTTGAAAAATTCTTCTCTATAGTTTTCATTAAGATGTACCTAAAAGTACCTACCTTACCGATAAGTGCTTACTTTTTAAGTCTATTAATTGCCGTTAAATTGGCTTTTCATTTTAACACAAGCAAGGTCATTAATAATGCAAACTTCTAATATTGCAGTGGTAGTCGGTGGTTCAAGTGGAATGGGATTGGCGACAGCTAAACAGCTTTCTGCAAAAGGAATTGATACGGTTATTTTAGGTAATAACAGTGGCAAGCTAGCATCAGCAAAGGTTGATATTGAATCATACGCTTCAAGTGGTGCTACTGTTGAGACTATTCAGGCCAATTTACATAAACAACAAGACGTCGAAAAAGTGATACAGCAATTGAACGCCGAAGACAGACATATTCAATACTTGGTTAACGCAGTAGGTTATTTTAGTCCTAAGCCATTCCTATCACATGAACCTGATGACTATGATATATATGCCACACTGAATCGCGCAATATTTTTCATCAGTCAATCGATTGCTAATAATATGATTAAGCATGGCGGGGGCGCCGTGGTGAATATTGGTTCAATGTGGGCTAAACAGGCAATAAAAGCCACACCGTCTTCTGCATACTCAATGGCTAAAGCGGGGCTACATGCATTAACGCAACACATGGCGATGGAATTAGCAGAATATAATATACGCGTGAATGCAGTGTCGCCTGCGGTAGTGAAGACACCTATTTACGAATCATTTATTAACCCAGCTGATGTCGATGAGGCGTTAAAGGGGTTTAATGGATTCCATCCTATTGGGCGCATTGGTACTTCTGATGACATTGCCAATAGTATTATGTTTCTGCTTCAGGAGCAGAGCAGTTGGGTAACTGGTGCAATATGGGACGTTGATGGTGGTGTTATTGCCGGGCGGAACTAAGCGTATTGTTTGGTAGCGATGTTGTTGTCGAAAAAGGATAAAGGCCAGCTTTTCTCTCTGGCCTTTATATATGAGTAAAAGTACATAAAGAAAAGTGCGAGGTGCTCCCATGCAACAAGTAAACTGGGAAGTAGGGTAGGGAGTTGCACCCAAACGTGGGTTTACGCAGAGCATTAATATTAAACCGTACGTAATGCCAATTAGGTAATGTACAACCCAGCCAATGATAAGTTCGCCAGGTACTCGTTCGGCCTTTGGCAATGCGGGCTGAATAAATTGCCCTGATTTCATGTGGCCTACCCAGCGCCCCACCAATAACCAGTTTGTTGCAGGTAACCCGAAAAATGTCGCGAGTAACCAAGCGTAAATATCTAGAACAATAGTGCCCCCTATACCTATACCTATAAGTATAAAAGTATAGATAGAGTCATTGATCATAATGGTGTGTCCTCGAAAAGTGCTTGAAAGGTGTGAATAGAGATGAAAAGAGCTACTAATAAGTGTGAATGTAGTGCTCAACACCCTTGCTTGCAGCATCTACCGCGCCTGCGAGGTAACCGGGAAATTGCGTCGACCATTCACTGCCTATACCCACTAAGCGTTGATGCCATGGGCCATTAGGCGGGGTAATGTAAGGCGCTGTGGCATGTGCATTTGCCGCGTGTTTATCTAAATGTGTTGAAGTGAGTTCATCTTGTGCCCAGTCTTTAATAACATCGACTTCAGGTGTAGCGGCTTGCGTACCAAAAAGTCTTGCCAATTGGGCCCGGCAATACGCTTTCAAATCTTCATTGTTAATACGTTGCCTGTCGGTTGCTGGCACACCAATAAAACCGAATAACGCTGCTTGGCCTTGTGGGTATGATGCATCATGTATTTCAACCATTGGCCCCGCGCTGCTGCGCGCACTGCCCGACAGCCCTTGCTTGCGCCAAAATGGGGTATCGTATACTGCAATGTATTTAGCATGTGGCGCCATCCACGTTGCTGTATTTTGCCACTTTGCTATTACATCGCTTGGTAGTGTTGGGTTAAATGCGATTTTTTCTACCGCCAGACGAGGCGGTAGTGCGAGCATGACATGTTCAACATAGACTGTGTTGTTTGGCTTATCGGAATTGCTATAGCGTATTTCAATACTGTCTTGTTGATAGGTTATTGATTCAGCAGATGCACTGGTTACTACGTGTTTGTTTTGAAGCTTCGCATACAGGGCGTTAATGAGTTTGCCCATGCCACCTTTTATCCGCATAGAAGTGGGAGAATGCATGTAACCCGGTGTGGCGGTTGGTGGCTGGCTAGATGAACGTTCAATCAGTGTGTGTCCTTGCTCGAACTGGGCAAAGGTTTCAAGCTTCAAGCTTTTAATAAGCTCACTTAACTGCGGCTGAAATTCTGGCCAAAACCACGTAGGGCCAAGATCGAAACTATTACTCTTACTCTGCGAGTTGCTAAGAAAGTCAGAAATTCGCCCGCCTAAATGTGCTCTGGCTTCAAGCAGTACGTAATCGGTAATGCCTTTTTGCTCTAATTGGTAGGCGGCATAAAGGCCGCTTAGCCCGCCACCTATAATAGCAATTTTTTTTCGCATGGGGTTAGTCTCCGCAGCCTATGTTTTTAAAACTTCCTACCTTTAGGTAAATCGCCGCGTTACTGTCTCCTGCAGTAATAAGCGGTTTGCTGTTGCTGGGTAACCTAAGCCAACTCCCTTTTGTATACTCTTGCCCTTGGTGCAGCACGCTGCCGCTGAGCACAAATAGCTCTAGTGCATCATGAGTAGATAATTTATTAAACAAGTGTTGTTGCGGCGAAAGCTTTACGAGTTTAGTTTCTTCGCTATCGTCCTGATAAAGTGGGCAAATTTGCAGGTTGTTTTTTGTTATCCACGCATTAGGGTTATTGGTGTCTATGCGTACAGGGCTGGCTTCTTTTTCCTGCATTTGCCAAAGCTTCACAAAAATAGTGGTGCCATTTTTACTGCTAGGTGCATGGGAAGAGCCCGGCGGGTTTCGCAAATACCAACCTTCGGGGTAGTCGCCAGCTTGATCAGAAAAAGTTCCGGAAAGCACTAATATTTCCTCTCCACCAGGGTGACCGTGGCTTGGGAAAAAAGACTCTGGCGCATAGCGCACCACGGTAGTTGCTCGGGCTTTTTCGCCACCTATTCTGTCTAGCATTACCCGTTCAACGCCTTTTTGGGGCGTTGGTTTCCAACTATATTGACTTGAGAGCAGAGCCGCTTGTTGCAGAAAATCTGAATTAACGCGCATATATTTAACCTAATGAGAAAGATTGGAATGGACTATTTAGCCAATAGTTTGCTGAAGGATTGAGAGGTATTTTTTACTTATTTACTTGCTTTTACAAACGAGATAATCTGAATCATCAGTAAAGAAAAAATTTATCGTATGAAGTCACCTATACACCTCAACGCGCTTAAAGCATTTGAAGCAAGTGCTCGGCATCAGAGTTTCTCGGCGGCGGCACAAGAGCTTAACGTTACGCCCGCCGCGGTGGGCCAACTCGTAAAAACATTAGAAGAATGGCTTGATACGGCCTTGTTTCATAGGATGAGCTCGGGCAAGACACGACTAATAGCTACTGAAACCGCGCAAAGTGCGCTGCCACTTATTCGCGAAGGGTTTGATAAGCTTGCTCAAGGGGTAGACATTTTAAAAGACAATGCCATAAGTGGCGCACTAACCGTAGCGGTAAGTCCCGCATTTGCCGCTAAATGGCTACTACCTAGGCTTCATCATTTTCAAGCTATTTGTGCTCAAACCAATGTTAATCTAAACACGAATTTAAAGCCTGTTGATTTTGCTTCACAACGAATAGATGTAGGCATACGTTTTGGTGTGGGCACCTGGCAAGGCCTAAGGGCTGAAAAGTTAATGGATGAAGAGGTGTACCCAGTGTGTTCGCCTACTTTTTTAGATGATCAAAGTCGCTTGAACTCAGTAGAAGGCTTGTTAAATGAAACCCTCATACATGACCAGTCTATGGATGCACATACGGGATTTCCTTCTTGGTCGTCGTGGCTAAAAAAAGCGGGAGTATCAGGCCCTTTCACCACGAAAAGTATTCAAATAAATAACTCTGCTGCGGTGCTGCAATCAGCAATTGATGGTCATGGCGTGGCATTAGCGCGCAGCGTTATGGCAAAAGATGATGTAGCAGCTGGTCGGTTGGTAAGGTTGTTTCCAAATATTAGTTTTCAATCACCTTTGGCATATTATGTTGTTTATCGACACGAATGTGCCGATCTGCCAAGAATTCAGGCTTTTAAAGACTGGCTTTTCAAAGAGGTAGAAGTCGCTACTGCTGGAAAGTAAGTGGTTACTGATTAAATGCGATGTCCAGTAAAGAATTTATTTACCATAGTAAAAGATGAACTCTGTGGTTAAGCGCTTTAATTACCCTTAAGCTTTTGCGCCATGTTAGCCACTTTAATGCGTAAGGTGGAAGCGGTAGCAACCATTGCTGCCTACAACATGGTATCGCGGTTTTTAGTGGCGTTTTGTACTTAGGTGCTTGTTTGGTTTTAACGCCTTTAAACGCCGCGAACTTTTTTGAAAACACTAGCGGATAATAACGATGCAAGTCCTGAAGCTATACCCGCAAGTAAGCCAACCCAAATAGCGTGTAAGGGAATGAAAATAAGGGCTAACCCTGCTGTGGATGATAGGTGCTCACCAGTATAGGAAGGGTAGTTTAAACCCCAATATCCCCAACAATGAAAGAGCGCTATAGCCATTAACGCCCCCCAAAAAGCTACTTTTTCATGGAAAGAATAATGGCCACCAAGAAATGCAGCTAAGCTCGTAAGTAATAAGTAAGGAATAAGCCGAAAAGGAGTGGATTCAAAGTAACCTAGAAGTGAGGAATATCGAAAGATTTGTTCAATACTTGCCTTGAAATCAAAACCGCCAATAGTGATAGCAAGTATCAAATCTACAGTTGTCTCATTCACTATTAAAAAGCAGAAAACCAATACACCCCAAAACCATTTGCTCATCTAGAAATCCATTTTAATTAAAGTACTCATCGCTACTGATTAATTAAAACCTTAATTAACTTCCAGCCATTTCGCCTTACGCTTTACATTTTATTGCTGGTTATTTACACGTATTGACAGTTGGTTACAGCCGAACAGAAGTCTGTATTTGTGTTTTGTGACGCGCCTTAAATACGAAATAGCCATGCTTTGCACGTTCGAACTGAACAGAGAAGGAGAGGCTTTACATTCAGAATTACACATTAATAAATTATGTGGTTCAACAATTGCTTCAATTGGCCTTAATAGAAGCTTTGTGGCTCAAGTTCATTGAAATACAAACCTTTTTTCTTTTCGTTCAAGCCTAGTAGTAAGGGGGCCCTATGAGTGAAGTGCCAGAGTATTTAAACCGCAGACAAGTGCTTAAAGCCTTGGTAGGAGGAGCGGTAGGTGGGACGGTAGGTGGGACGGTAGGAACTTTGGCGGCGACAAAATTGGTTCATGCTAGTAGTGAAGTTACATCATCAATACCTGCCAAATTACCCCGATTACCCGAAAGACCTAAAAATATATCGCCCGAAATGCTGGCAAAAGATGAATCATTTTGGGCACAAGTTGCACTGAATTATGACAAAGCGCGGGGAATTGTTAATTTAGAGCATGGTTACTGGGGGAAGATGTCTAAGCAGGTGCAGCAAGTATTCATTGAGAAGACGGAAATGGTGAATACACAGCTTTCTGTTTATGGGCGCAAGCATTTCTCTAATGATCTAAAGAACAGCGCTCACAAAATTGCACAAGCGTTGGGTGCTGATAGTGATGAAGTCGTTATCACTCGCAACGCGACTGAATCTATTCATAATTTAATGCGCCAGTACAACGATTTTAACGCCAACGACACGGTACTGTTTGCTGACATCGATTACCCAAGTTTCAAAGAAACCATGCGCTGGCTGGCTAAAACGCAGCACGTCAAACCTGTAGAAGTCACGTTACCTGCGCAAACTAATCAAGCTGAAATCCTCAACTTATACATCACCGCATTCGATGAAAATCCTAATGTGAAGCTCATGTTGCTTACCCATGTAAGTAATCAACATGGGCTCATTCTGCCTGTTGCCGACATAGCAAAAGCGGCAAAAGCACGTGGGATAGATGTTATTTGTGATTGCGCCCAATCGTGGGGTTTGCTCGACTTTAATATTGCTGAGTTAAATGTGGACTGGGCAGGCTTCAACTTGCACAAATGGATAGGCAGCCCTGTGGGTGTGGGGGCGCTATATATGAAGAAGGGTACGTTAGACAAAATATCTCCATACCCAGGTGAAACCGACCCTACTAATACATTGGCCCACAAACGGGTGCATACTGCCACTTCAAATTTTGCATCTATCTTGACGGTTCCTGCTGCTATCGACTTTCACCAGTCCCTTGGAGCAGCCAATAAAGAAGCTAGATTGCGGTATCTGCGTAATTTGTGGGTAGAAGAAGTGAAAAAATTGCCTAATATTGAGGTGCTGGGGGGCGAAGATGATGCATCAAGTACGGGAATGGGGGCATTTCGTACAAAAGGTAAAGTGTCGCTAGACGATGCAAAGATGATCCAACAAAGATTGGAAAATGAATTCAATGTATTTACGGTGGTAAGGGTAGGGTTAGCCAGTGGCTGTTGTATAAGAGTGACTCCTCAGATATTTATTTCAGCTGAAGAAATGAAGCAATTGACCTTAGCGTTAAAAAGCCTATAGAAAGGAATAACGATGAAGAAATTTATAATAGCGACCGCAGTTTCATTAATGTTTGCGCCTGTAGTGGCAAGCGCGAATACGCCTGAGCAAAGCTTAAAAGCAGCTGGTTTTACCTTACCTGCTCCCGTGAAACCGATAGCTAATTACGTTACATGGCGCAAGGCGGGGAACATATTGTACTTATCAGGCCATGGCGCCTGTGAAGGCAAAAGTGTGCTTGGCAAGTTAGGTCAAGATGTCACGGTAGAGAAAGGTTACGATGCTGCGCAGTTGGTGGGGTTATGTGCATTGGCAACCATCAAAGATGCCACTGGCGATTTAAGCATGGTAAAGCAAGTACTTAAAATAAGCGGAATGGTAAATGCCACAGAATCCTTCACGGGGCATTCACTCGTGATTAACGGCTTTTCAGATATATTTGTCACCGCGTTTGGCGATGAGGGCAAAGCAGCAAGAGCGGCAGTAGGAATGAGCAGTCTGCCAGGCAATATGGCGGTTGAGGTAAGTGCTATAATCGAATTGAAGGATGAGTAAAGAGTACGAAAGAGTCGTTAAAAGGTGCGACGGAAAGGGCATCCCTAGAGTAACTATGTCTTAGATAGTATGGCCGTTAACGGTTAGCTAAAAATGGACAGTTTTCAAACGTAAATTGAATAATGCACAAGCTCATTCCCCCCTCTATTCAAACCAATCAACACATGGCCGGCATGTCCGGCTTCATTCTGCACACTTTTTTGTGTGAAGAAAAATACCCCGCAGATGATTAAGCAATATTGACAATACCTACCTTTGTGCCCTCAACACGTTTTTGTACGAAAGGCCTATTTTTGAACTAAAGTAATAGCGAAGGCTTGCGGATTCATTTGAAGAAAGCATATGGCGAGCTTGATGACAAAGGGTAAGTTGATGTGGGTTTTATTATGTTGACACATTGTAAATTAAACCTTTTGTCTAAAACGATTAAGTTAATACGGAGTGAAATTTGAAAGTAAATTGAACTTTTTTGTTTGTCGGCATTGCTGGTTAGCTTTTTGTATTATTTAAGTTTTTAAGAATTTTGCTTCGTAAGGTTAAAATAATTTTAGCTATTTTTTTAAACAAATAATTTACATGCTGGCATTCTTCTAGTAATCTTTTACTTAATCGATTAAGTCGATGTTTGTTAGTTTATGTTTTTAGTTCTCTTTCGCTTCTTCTGATACAACTGAGCGTAAGAGAGTTTCGCTTAGCTTTGGAGAATACCCATGCACACAACATTTAATAAAAGCGCATTGGGCATAGCAGTGTTATTAGGCCTAAGTGGCGCTGCTTTAGCTCAGGACTCTTTACCTCAAGAGAATTTACCTCAAGAAGCACAAGAAAAGAAAGCAAAAGAAACGTATGAACAAATCGTAGTTACTGCCAGCCCTGCGGGTGTTTCTGCGCAAGAGGCGAGTGTTTCTGTAAGTTCGTTTGATGAAGAAGAAGTGATGAAGCTGGCTCCTCGCTCAACAGCTGAGGTTTTCCGTGCACTTCCAGGCATTCGTGCCGAATCTTCAGGCGGTGGCGGTAATGCAAATATCACTATTCGTGGTATTCCTTTAGCAACGGGTGGCTCTAAATTCATGCAAATCCATGAAGATGGCCTTCCTGTTTTAGAGTACGGCGATATAAACTTTGGTAATGCAGATAACTTCTTGCGCTACGATTGGTCTGTAGAACGAGTAGAATCTGTACGCGGTGGTTCTGCATCAACATTTGCCAGTAACTCACCGGGTGGGGTCATCAACATGATCAGCGCTACGGGTGAACAAGGTGGAGGTGCAATTGGCACATCGTTTGGTCTTGATTACGAAGAGTTTCGTTTAGACTTCGCTTACGGCGGAGAAATAAACGACGATTTGTATTTCCATATTGGTGGTTTTGCTCGCGGCGGCGAAGGCGTTCGTGACACTGGCTATAACGGCGACCAAGGTGGCCAAGTAAAAATCAACTTCACTCAGTTACTAGATAATGGTCATCTACGTTTTTACTTCAAGCATTTAGACGACAGAGTGACGACCTATTTACCAGCCCCCGTCATGGTGAAAGGAAATGGTAGCTATGGCGCAGTAGATAACTTCGATGCAAGCAGCCAAACATTACACTCTGCTTATACCACCAATGTCTCGACTTTCGATTCTTTTGGAAACCCAGTTAATCGTGATTTAACGGATGGTATTGAATCTGAAGTGACTTCATTTGGCTTTGAAGCTGACTTGGAAGTAGCAGAAGACCTTTACCTACTTAATAAATTCAGAACGTCTGATGTAGGCGGTGGGTTTGTTTCTCCGTTCACAGATACTTTTGGTGCCTATGGACCTCAGTCTGCTAGCAGCATGGCAACGGCTATTTGTGCTTCAGCTCTAGATGGCGACGGTAATGCTTTTAATTGTGACTCAACCAGCGTAACCCTTGCCAATGGGCCTAATGCCGGTGACGAATACAACGGATTAGCCTTCCTAAACTTATTGTTCGATACGACCTACAATGATTTAGGCAACATGATCAACGATTTAAGCCTTCGCAAAGAGTACGACAATGGCGTAACGCTTACCGCTGGTTACTACTACTCTAAGCAAGACATTGCGATTAGCTGGAACAGCTGGAACACGTTCATTCAAACAGTTGATGGCACTAACTCTCAGTACCTTCATATTGAAGATGCCGACGGTACTGCACTTGTTGACCAAGGGCTTTGGGCACCAAGCTTCCTGTCATGGGAATGGGATTTAAACTACACCACTACCGCACCTTACATCAACGTTGGCTTCGAAGTGGGTGACAACTGGTTGTTTGACGTGAGTGCACGTCGTGACACCGTGCAAGCAAACGGTGAGCTTATAAACTCATGCTGTGGCGGTAACACTGACGTAGACATCAACGGCGACGGCGTCATTTCAGGCAATACCGAAGATGCGTCTGCATCAAATGGTTTCGGCTTTGGTGGTGGTGCTATTCGCCTAAATCGTGCTAATGGAACAAGCCAAATAGTTGATTACGAAGCAAGTAATACATCATTCTCGCTAGGTGGTTCATACCTTTATAGCGATTCTGTCACTTTCTTTGGTCGCTATAGTGAAGGGGGCCGCGCGTTAGCGGATAGACTACTTCAAATTGCCGGTACCCTTAATGCCGATGGTAGCTTAACGAGTACCACAAGTGGTTTCGATGAAACAGAGCAGTTAGAGTTTGGTATCAAGTACGGTACGCAAGACTTTAAATTTAATGCGACATTGTTCAATACAGTAACCCAAGATACTCAAGCTGAAGTAACAAGCGGTTTAACCTTTATTCGTGAATACGAAGCAACAGGTTTAGAACTTGAAAGTAAGTACGATTTTGGTAACGGTTTCACTGTGTCAGGAAATGCCACGTGGACAGATGCAGAAATTAGCGAAGACAAGTTCAACCCTGCGCTAGTGGGCAAGACTCCTCGTCGCCAAGCCGACTTTATTTATACGGTCATTCCACAGTACGACTTTGAAAACTTCAGTATTGGTGCGTCGTTACAAGGTTCAACAGAGTACTATGTTCAAGACTCAAACGAGCTTAAGCAAGATGCTTACGTAGTGGCTAACTTATTTGCCACTTGGTATGTATCTGACCAGTTCTCAGTATCGTTGAATGTTAACAACGCCACTGATGAATTTGTTATTACTGAGTCTGAAGAAAGTGCTGCATCAGCAGGCGATATCATTCGAGCTCGCCCAATTAGTGGAAGAACGTCTTCAATTCAATTGAAATACGCATTCTATTAATGGTCGTTAATACTATTCGCTGCGGCGCTTTTTTATAAGCGCCGTAAGTGATAGTTCTGGTATTTCGGCGCAAGCGCTAGATAAGATTTTTAAGCGCAGCAACGCGTTTATCTTTCTTAAGTTTCTAAGGTAAATCTCCATGTCTACTAACCAAAAGAGCGAGCATAACTACGGGTTAATTCGCTGGTTAACCTATTTGATGTTTATGATGTTCGCGATGACATCCGACTCAGTAGGCGAAATCATTAAAGAAGTAAAAATTGAATTTGCAGTTACCAATACGCAAGCGAGTTTAATGCACTCATTGTTCATGATCGGTATCGCTTTTTCTGGGCTGTTTCTTGGATTTTTAGCCGATAAATTTGGTCGCAAAAAAACGCTAATCTTGGGCTTAGCCTTATTCGCCATTTCTTGCTATCTATTCATGGTAGGCAGTACCTTTGCGTTTATTCTAAGTTTAGTAACCTTATCAGGCTTGGCAGTTGGGGTATTTAAAACTGCTGCACTTGCTTTAATTGGTGATATTTCACGCTCAACCAAAGAGCATACTGGCACTATGAACGGCGCCGAAGCTTTCTTTGGCGTTGGCGCAATCATTGGCCCAATCTTAGTTGCTTGGCTAATTACTCAGGGTGTTCACTGGACCTGGTTATACGTTATCGCCGGTGGTTTATGTACCGTGCTAATTTGCATGGCGCTGATGGTTGAATATCCACAAAGCAAAGCGATAAAAGAAAAGCCTACTAGCCTAGTTGATAGTTTAAAGCTACTTAAAGACCCTTACGCGCTAGGTTTCTCTATTGGTGCGTTTCTGTACGTTGCGGCCGAGAGCGCAATTTATGTGTGGATGCCAAGCTACTTAATATGTGACGCCAATTCAGCCTCAGATATGTACAGCTGCTACGCTAATGAATCTACCCAAACTCTTGCTATTTACGCGGTTTCCGTTTTCTTCGCTTTGCGTGCAGTAGGTCGGTTTGTGGGTATTTGGATGATGCAGCATTACGAGTGGACCAAAGTACTACTGTTATTTAGTTTCATGATAATGCTGTGCTTCTTGGTTGGCTTAATAGCAGGCCCAATGCTAGCCGTTTTCCTTTTCCCATTAAGCGGCATATTTATGTCGGTCATTTATCCAACTTTCAATTCTAAGGGCATTAGCTGCTTCGAGAAGCGACAGCACGGATCAGTGGCGGGCGTCATCTTATTCTTTACTGCAGCGGGTGCTGCCGCTGGGCCTTTCATTATGGGAGTAGTGAGTGATGCCTATGGTGGCGATGCCAAGTATGGGTTTGTGGTAGCCACAGGGTTTTCTATCTTGTTGTTCCTAGGTTTACTTTACAACGCTATTGTACAACCAACGCGAGAGCGACTGGCCATGATTGAAAAACGAGAATATGGGGTTGACTCAACCACAGCTAGCTAAAGCAAATATGCCTAGCTAGAGCAGCTTTACGTTTAACTCATTATTTTAAATCAATGCAGTACTTCTTATTGTCATAGAGGTACTGCGAATCTTCGGTGCAACTTTGTTTTTTCAATGCGCAGCACCTCGTTATTTGGAGAATTCTCATGCCTTTACGCAATGGCGTTCAACTCATTACCTATGCAGACCGTTTAGGTGAAGGAAATATGTCTGGCCTTAACACGCTTCTTAATACTAAGTTGAAAGGTCTGTTTACCGGCGTTCATATTTTGCCTTTCTATTACCCTTTCGATGGTGAAGATGCTGGATTTGACCCTATCGATCATACTACGGTTGATTCGCGGTTAGGTAGCTGGGCCGATGTGAAGCAAGTGGGTGAGTCGATGAATATTATGGCAGACCTAATAGTGAATCATATGTCTGCGCAAAGTGAGCCATTTTTAGATGTGATTAAACACGGTCGTGAATCACAATACTGGCCGCTATTTTTAACTAAACAGTCGGTGTTCAGCGAAGACGATGCGGCAAACACTGCAAATATTGCCAAAGTATTTAGGCCTCGCCCTACGCCATTTTTCTCTGAATATGAGTTAGATAACAAAGAGGTTGTGCCTTTTTGGACAACGTTCACCGCTAATCAAATCGACATTGATGTTGAATCTGATTTAGGTAAAGCGTATCTAGAATCAATCCTAGAAGCTTTCACAAAAAGCAATGTTGACCTAATTCGTTTAGATGCAGCAGGTTATGCCATTAAACGCGCGGGCACTAACTGTTTCATGCTAGAAGAAACTTTTGAGTTTATCGAAGCATTAAGCAAGCGTGCGCACGAGATGGGCATTCAAAGCTTGGTTGAAATTCACAGTCATTTTGAAACCCAAATTGCTATTGCATCTCGTTGTGACAGCGTTTATGACTTTGCGCTGCCGCCATTGGTATTGCATACCCTATTTAGCAAAGACGCGTCTGCATTAGCGCATTGGCTGTCTATTTCGCCACGCAACTGCTTCACGGTACTTGATACCCATGATGGAATAGGCATTGTAGATGTAGGCGCTAGTGGCGATAAGCCAGGGCTTCTAACTCACTCGCAAATCGATAACTTGGTAGAAACGATTCATGTCAACTCTGATGGTGAATCCAGAAAGGCTACGGGAGAGGCGGCTAGCAACGTAGATTTGTACCAAATTAACTGTACTTATTATGATGCGTTAGGAAAAGACGACTATAAATACTTGCTAGCCCGTGCGATACAGTTCTTCAGCCCAGGTATACCGCAAGTATATTATGCTGGTTTGTTAGGGGCGACTAACGACATGAAATTGCTAGAGAAGACAAATGTGGGACGAGATATTAATCGCCCTTATTTGAGTGAAAGCGATATTGATGAAGCGCTCACAAAGCCAGTGGTAAAAGGCCTAGTTGAATTAATTCATGTTCGAAACAACACAAATGCGTTTAACGGCGATTTCTCTGTTACTGAAGACACAGGTACTTTGTTGCTTGTTTGGACATTAGATGAAGATCGTGCCGAGTTACGAGTGGAGATGAGCACGCTTGATGCAACTATTACATTGCTAGAAGGCGGTTTAAAATCAACCCTCTCTTTAGCGAAACTCACGGCATAGTCTTTGTTTTAGCCCGAGCAAAAAAATTCAGAAGTGACTTTGTTTACTCTAGCGAAGTCACTTCCGATTATTCAATATTACACTCAAATCGTTTCCTTTCTTAATAACCGCAAAGCCTAATCTCTTTAAAGGTACGTTTACCACTCTCTTCAAGTAGCACGTAAAGTTGAAACTGAATTGGTTGTATTTTGTACAAATAATGTTAAGTTAATATAATAGTTTAAATAATAACCATCGAAATGAAGTATGTTTCAAGGTTGCATGGACACAACCCAATGCACTTCACCACTTCAGAACGACTAAAACGAATTCAACAGCACTTGGGTGTTTCACCTGATGGTGTACTTGGTGGTGAAACGCTTTGGGCACTTGAAAAGCGGTTACTTCCCATTTCCGAGCGCCTAACCCAAGTTACTTCGACAACAACACCTGCCAATTCAAATGAAATTAGCCTCACGCTTTCACAGAAGGGGATAGATCTTATCGTGCAGCATGAGATCAGTTCGAAGCAATACTATGAGAAAAGGCTTACCCACCCTACGTGGCCTAAAGGTGATTCGGGGATCACTATTGGTATTGGCTACGATTTAGGTTATGCCAGTAAAAGCCAATTTCAATCCGACTGGCAGTCGCTTCTTAATACCTTTGATATGGTAAAGCTTACGCGGGTATGCGGCCTGAAAGGGCAAACCGCTAAAATTCATGTTTCATCTTTACGTTCTGTCACTGTGCCTTTCGATGCTGCAAAGCATGTATTTGTGCACTCATCGCTACCTAAATATGCACAAAAAACAAAATCTACTTTCCCTGGTGTCGAGTACTTGAATGCTGATGCGCAGGCTGCTTTGGTATCGCTAGTGTATAACCGTGGAGGGAGCCTGAAAGGTGACTCAAGACGAGAAATGGCTGCCATAAAACCTTTGGTCGCGAGCAAAGATTATATTGGAATAGCGCAGCAAATTACGAAGATGAAACGATTGTGGCAGGGCAGAGGGCTTGATGGCTTGTTACACCGCCGAGACGATGAAGCTAATTTAGTTAGAAATTCAGGTAGAAAGTATTCAGTTGACGACCTGGTGAGGGTTGCGTAATGAAAACCCTTCAGCACGATTTACATTTAAGGTACGAAGCCTACACACGAGCACATCAACGTTTCGCAGAAAGGGGGGAGTTTCGAGTTGAAATTTACCAGGGCAGATTGGAAGTCGACAATCAGCACGATTTCAAGCATTTGGCTACTTATCCATTTACACCTGAAACGGTAGAAGAAAGTGCGGTTATACCTGCTTCTATACCTGCAGTTCAGGGTACCGCCTTGCCCTTTTTTAAAGCGCTATTCAATACAAACTTTGTTAAGGCAATAAAGCTGCTTTTTTATTAATTTATAGAAGGAATTTTATGATGGGAAAGTTCAAAGACGCAATGCAAACCATGGCAGACGGTATTGGTGATTTGTCTAAACTTGATGTGGTGACATTTCAAGGCTCAGTAACACTGAATGCGGCGGATACCGCGCCGTTAAAGTTTGATGATGTCATGTCGTCTGCAATGGGAAATGCCACTGTGGCAGTTAAGGTCCTCGCAAGTACTCAAACCAGTATTGATGGCGACATTGTTGCTTTTTACGATAAGGATATCACCGAAGAACAACGCCTTGCTCATGCCGATTTGGTGCTGGCGGGTGCTGAATCTCGAGCAGCATCTATCGAATTCGTAAGGTCTATCGTAGGGGAAATTGCGGATTTGTAGTAATGGGTGACAAATTTGGCATACTCGACAAGTTGGGGAGGGGGCTTGATGCTTCGGTATCTAAGCATTATTTGCCTAACGCAACGTTAGGCTCTGATAATCCCAATGAGACTGATTCTTCTGCCTATATCCGCGCCATTAGAGCCCGTTTAATTGAACTAGGCTACTTAGGTGAAGGGCACAAATTTACGAATCGCCATAACCCGCAAATTGACCGCATACTGATCAAAAAAATAAAGCAGTTTCAACATGATGCTGGTATTACCCAAGACGGTTGGGCCGGAAAGCTTACGTGGCAGGCTTTGGAGTGCCTAGTAAGTTTTGAAAATCAGCAAAGTCCTGCGTTATGGGGCAATGTTTGGCGACATGCTTCTAATGAGGAATGGGGAAGCTCATGGCTGCAGTCACCACAGCAGTTATCCTCGCAATCGCAGCCAGAAAATCAACACCAAACTTGGCTATTTGAAAATGGGCTACTACACAACAAAGCAGTGATGCGGGCGGTGTATTGTCGTTTATATACCCTCGGTTTTTTCTCTGATTGGGAGCTACATCGCATTCACACTAAAACCATAATCAACCCCAGCGATAATGCCGACTTTCAACATGCGATTGACCAATTTTGTGCATTTTCCAAACAACTGAAATTAGTAAAAAGCACGTGTTCTGGATTAAATATAGAATTACTCAATGCCATGTTTGAATACGACAATATTGTTGCGAAGTTAAGTGACAATGCATACTTTGAATCTGCAATTACAGCGTACCCTAAAACTGTAAAATCGATAGCCAGAGTAGAGCTTTGGTTGCTTGGTTATGATATTTCACCGGGGAAAGATCAAACTATTAGAAGAGCTACAAGGAGGTTTAAAAAGCGCACTTTTATTAGCATCTCAAAAACTCAACTTGCGATTAAACAGTTTTATTCTGACTACCCTGTTGTACGGCCAAGAAATGAAGGGAATGATAAAAAAAACACTACCGAAAGCGACAATGGACATCCATTAAATGCTTATTTAATGGCGGCATTCTCTGCGCTTTCCACCAATGTAGATGTGACTGATAGTGACAATGAAAGTTTAAACGTTTCGGTAAGCCAATTATGGCAAAGTAAAAGTAAGCAAAATGCGTTAAGAGCGCAGTTTAACAAGCTAGCCAATGGTATTTTCGACGGATTAAAGCGAATGGTAAGCTGGCTTTTTGGCGCAGTAAAACGCGTGCTTGAAAAAACAAAGGAAGTGATTGCGAATATTGCACGCTTCATCAGTAAAAAAGCCCGTAATTGTTATTTGAGTGTTGTGAAAGCGTTCGATATTGTTTACTCAAGTGTACTAGCTCAGACCTGATCTGACAGTTACCCAGTTTTTCTGGTGCCAGCGTCAGATTAGATTTGAGCTAAATTCTTCTCAGCCCAAATCTGTTTCCCATCAATTAATGTTTCCATCGGCGTTCTG
>Ga0209404_10000431_pt1 | contig 32528 bp, 32 predicted proteins | sample TroAtlMetagenome_2_FD_187447 | JGI IMG/M metagenome (GOLD analysis project Ga0209404, IMG submission 187447) | Marine eukaryotic phytoplankton communities from Atlantic Ocean - Tropical Atlantic ANT8 Metagenome (SPAdes) (version 2) | ecosystem: Environmental > Aquatic > Marine > Oceanic...
TGCCTCGGAGTCGACCTCCCCCCATGTAACGTAGTCCTTGACCTTCTGTAGCATCCCATCGTAGCTCGGAGTCTCGGGTACCAAGACAGCATGGTTTACCTTGGTTAAGTTCAGCATTGACATTGTATCCCGTATCTTCTTTGTGACGCCTCGGTCACTGCGAACCCTAATCACCAAGTAAGCCATCAGTTTTTCCTCCCGTAGGTTATCTGAAGTTGATTGACCACATCATCGCTGACTTTGGTTAAATTCAGCTTAACTAGTGCATTAAACGTGGCTCTTGCAAAGTTGATAGTTGACCTTGTCTGTCCAGAAGAACGAGACCAGACGTCGCTTACTCCTGCCAACGTTAGCACCCTCCTCCCATAGTCTCCTATGACTAGTCCTTTCCCAGACGGAGCTGGCAACAGTGTGATTCTTGTTGATCCTGAACGTCCTGTTGCCTTGAATGGGATGCTGTTTCCGGGGCCCTCGGATGACTCCCACGAACCATTGCCTCTGCAGACTGGAATCAAGTTTAGCTTGGCTTTCGTGATTGCTTTCTGTATTGTGCTGGCGACCTCTTTTCCCTTGCAGACTGAGAGTCCGACGTATCCATCTCCGTTTCCAACAGCGCATAAAACATTGAATCTGACACGGCGGCCAGAGTCCGTCATTCTCTGAATCATATTTACGCTCAGAACATCGTCCTCCAACTCGGGGATGAGTGCATCAACAATCTCGACTTCTCTAATGGGGAGGCCTGTCTCCATTGCCTGCTCATAAGTGATGATTTCGCCATTTGAAACCATGTGTCCCAAACGTGTTCTTGGGACCCAAGACCTCAGAGTTGCCAATGGATCCGGGCCCCTCCTCCTTCTAGGTGCCTCATCTGACCCATCGGGAGGGGAGAATGCCAAGGCCAAACCAGGGGCGATCTGCTCGGGTACAGCAATTGTATTTTCATCGTCACTCATTTCTTTGAACCTCCTATTGATTTCTTCGTTGCTGCGACGGCCTTTGCGAGGCCTGCATCGATATGTTCCCCATTGGCCCTCTCATCAGAGGGCAATACGAATTCTGAATGAGGGATTTCCATGCCTGCTTCGATCATTCCTTTGAGGGCGGCATAAATTCGGCTACCGTTGGATGAGGCGGCAAGACCGATGTCAAGTGTTGCCTTTTTGTGACCTGCAGCTACTGCTCTTGTGCCTAGCAATAAGCCGGCCATATAGCAAGCAGGAACGGATTTCCTAGATGCATTTGATGGCCATTTGTGACTCTCTACCAAGTTCTTCCCAGTAGATGATGCTAGGACCATGTCCCCCTCGTTTGTGAAAGAAACCAGCTGACAGGTAACTTGCTTGTTTGAAACTCTAACTACTGCGCGGGGTACCCCTCCACGCAGCATCCTCATCCTCCTTGGATAGTCGGTTTCGGACTTTCTCCTCCTCTTGAAACGGAGTCTTTGATTACTGCCCTTTGCCATCAGCTATCACCCGCCAATGAAATACCGGCCGCCTCGATATTGCTCTTCATGTGGGCAATAGAACGGTACGAACCACCTTTGGCCTTCATGTAGAATGTCCTGTAATCCGAGGGTGAAAGTTGCCCGCCATCCCTGAGATTCCTGAGTGCCCTTCTCTGTGATCTGATTTTAGTTATCCACCTTCTCTTCTTCGGGTTACGTGAGTTTGCGCTACCCTTCCTAGAGCCCGCCCCCTTCCTTCTTCCCTTGGATTTCTGGATAGATGCCTTGCGAGCACGTGATCGGCTAGTTCCAACCAATGGCTTGGCCTTGATTATTCCGTCATCAATTAGGTTCCGGACATCGTCCTTCTGTACGGCATCGGAAACCTCGTTCAGATAATCCGGGTGGACCCAGATTCTGTGTATGCCTACGGTCCTGCCCTCTTTCCTTGAGAGTATGTCTGCAGCCATGCGCTTCTGATTAGTAATCATCACCTTAGATCACCCCTCTGGTCAATTTGCCTTCTGTTCAGGACTCGTAGCCCCAAATTGTCTGCCCTCTCGTGAATGGTTGATCGCTTTCTGTTTCCAACCTTTGCCGCTACCCTAACTGCCTGTAGCTCGGGATTTAGCCCATCGAGGTCATTAGCGTTGTGAACTAGAACTTCTTCGAAACCAGATGGATGGAGTCCCCTTGCGGATCCGATCTTCCCATAACCAACCCTGGCCATTGGGGACCTGTATTTCCTATTCATACGCATCTTGGAGTCCTTTCCCTTTGGTTTCCTATATCCAGTCTTCGAGAGTCTTCTGTATCTGAACCACTCCTGCCTCCTGAACTTTGGCTGTTTCTTTTTCTGCATTATTCTGATGCTCAATGCTGATTGTGTTTCGGAATCAAGGACGGGTTTTTGTCGTGATGTGTGGAAATCATCCCACTCTTCGAAGTCCCCCTCTTCTTCGTAGAATCCATCTTCCTCTTCATCATCCTCAATTTTTTCTTCGATAGGGGCCTCTGATTCCCCCTTGGGAGTTTCTTCAGTGGCTGGCTTATTTCCTTCTTCGGACGAAAGCCTCTCAATCAATTCGGATTTCTTTCCTGAGACTTTCAAGCCCCTCTCCTTCAGTAGCTCCTTTAATTCTGAGACAGTTAAATCTTCTAATGACATTCCTTTACCCCCTATGCTCCCTTTGAAACGATATAGACTCCGTCCTGGAAAACCCTCGGATCCCGTTTCTTTATCTTACAAGCGCCCTCTATGTTGGCTGCGGTCTGACCGACCTTCTCTCTATCGGCCCCAATGACTAACACATCGGTCTTGTTTTCGACCTTAACCTCAACCTCTGAAGGGGTCCATGGTAGCTTGGCCACCCTGGGGACCTTCTCCCCGAGCATGTTGTTAATTGAAAGCTTGTTTCCCTCAACTTTCAACGACATTGGGAAGTGACTGAATACGGCCTTTAATCGATATTCGAATCCCTCATCGAGACCTTTTGCCATATTCCTAAGATGCGCGGCCCATGTTCCAGCGATCGCCCTCTCTGATCTCCTAGGTAATGGGCAAAATACTCTGAGGCTAGATTCGATTTCCATGACCTCGACCCTATTGTGTTTGAAATCTCTGGATATTGAACGTCCATCCTTGGCCAGGGTAACTGTCGATCCAGAGATAGTCGAACTAAGACCATCGGGGAGTTTGACTATAATATTGATTTCTGCTGATCTTGGCATTCATTCACCACCTAAAACACGTATGCGAGCAAACGCCCGCCGACCCTCTCCTTCTTCGCTTCGAAGTGATTCATAATCCCCCGGTTTGTAGTTAGAATCAACAAACCGAAGTCCCTAGCGGGCAGATACCTAGATTCCCACTTTTCGAAATCAGATCGCTTCACAGAGTGGCGAGGTTTGATTACGCCACACCTGTTTATTGCACCGATTAGCTCAACTCTGAAAGAGCCCCCCCGTCCATCGTCATTCTTCTCAAAATCCCCAATGTAACCAGAGTTCTGCATGATTTCCAATAGGCTACCAAGTAGTTTACTGGCGGGGCTGATGGCAACTTCGTACTTACCAGCATTTTCGGCATTATATATCGTCGTAAAGGCGTCATTCAATGGATCGAACTGCATCATATCACCTCATGAATATTTCTTGAATCCTATATCTGGGGCGTAGTCTCGGAAGCATTGCCTGCATAGCCTAATTCCGTGCCTTCGAACCATTCCTCGCTTTCGGCCGCATCTCCTGCAACCAATGCTGCGGCCAATTTCCTCTCCATGATCGCGTGCCATAATTTACTCCTCCACAATGTTGAGTCCGTAATGATCGACGAACCAGGTCTTGGACTCCTTCCTACCAACCATGTGCGATCGGGGGACTCTGGACTTACGCCTCCTTCTACGGGAGACCCTATGTCCTGGTCTCTCAAGAACGACGTTGATATCCATGCCAAAAATACCAATATCGGGATCGTACTTCTGCTTAGGGAAATCGGTGTAATCGGATATTCCAAAGGATAGGTTGCCTTGATCGTCAAAGCTGTACTCCGGCAGAGTTTGCTCTCTGACCCAGAAAGCATCCTTTAGGAACAACTCGATTCTCTCAGTACCCCTCATCGTTACTTTGCATCCAATTGGGGCCCCTTTCCTCGTGCCCAAGTCCCTGTTAGTCTTCTTAGAGAGGGTCCTGGAAGGTTTCAGCCCAGTGAGTATCTCGAGGACCTGTTCGGCAAGCTGCAATCGCTGGCCCCCCTCCCCTACACCAATATTCACCGTGACCTTGGTAATCCGTGGATTAACCATCATATTTCCTGATTCGCTCATTGCTGCTCCTCCAGTGGTATATCTGATTCCTTTCCAATTATGAAGACATAATCGGAAATGGTACCGAAATTTTCGAAGATTGTTTCATTTGGTTTGGAAGACCTCTTTATCGAAGTTTCAACCATTTCTGAGGTCTCGCCAATATGACTGCCCCCCGTTAGGTAGGCCAATGCTCCCTTTTTCATGCCCAAGTGAGAAGATATTTTCTGATCCGGGAGTGAAATCACCAAAGAATCCCCCGTGTTGCAGGTGGAAGAATCGTCGACGATGATGTTCCTCCCGTCGTGTAAATGGACTTGGGTCTTGCCTCCCTTGATGGTTGTCTTACCCATAACCCTGCAAATCTTGCTAGATGATGCCTTCTTCGTTATTGGCCTGTAACGTAGCTTGCCATTTGTATCAATTACACAGCGGAAGTTGTCCTCACCGACCGTTAGAACGTCCATTAGACCGACTGCACGTGCCCTGTCGGTCTCCACTTTACCGTCAACCAGAACTTGTCTTGAGTTTAGGATTCGCTTGGCTTCTCTCATGTTGTGCGCCACGCCCAAGACGTCGCGAAGAATAATTCCCAGAGGCATGCAATGCTCAAGAGGGTGGCCACTGGGATTGGGTTTCTGCGCCCAAATATTCGTCTTCCTTGTCAATGGCCAGCTCCTAGGAATTACCAACCTCTTGATGTGGCTTCTACTCATTCTACCTCACCCCCACTTGACCTGTCAATTAGTGCCTTGATTCGAATTGGATCCCCATCATAGAGCTTGGTAACTACTACGTTTGATGGATGGATAGGCAGGGGCTCCTCCTTCCCGTCTGCAGTTGTATTTGTCAAACCATCAATGAAAATATGGCCTGACTTTGTATCTACTGAGGCGACCTTGGCGGAGATCCCTGACCGGCCCCTTGATTGTCCGAGCCTCTTGCCTCTGGAGTCCGCCTTGATACTATTGGGATGGCCGAAGTCGCCCCTAAGGACCTCTACCTCATCCCCTTCCCTTACTGTTACAGAGCGAATGTGCATCAACTGTTGGTCGTCTGTGATAAAACGCGATCTCATTCTCTTCCTTCTAACATGTGTGGGCGCATCTCTGCTGGCCAACCTCTGCTTTCCTGCCTTCTTACTAACCATTACCTTCACCTCAAACAATTTGCTTCGCAGTAGCCGCAATTCTTGGCCATCTTTCTGCTGCCTCTCTACTTACTGGACCTTTTATGTCCGATCCTTGAACTTCGCCCCTTTCATTGGTAATTACGCAAGCGTTGTCTTCGAATTGCACCCAAGTTCCATTTGCCCTGCGGAATGGCCTAGATTGTCGGACTACAACCGCATTGAAAATCTGCCTTCTTGTGTCTGGAGTGCCTCTCTTGACTGTGACTCTGACCATGTCACCAACCCCTGCTGCTGGGTATCGTCTAGCGACACCGCCCTTCTTTAGTACGGTAATCAGCTGTACTACCTTAGCGCCAGTGTTATCGACACATTCCAATTTTGCTTGGGTTGGCAGACCCGCAGTTACCCTTCCCGGGATGCCCTTCATTCTTCCACCTCCCTCTCAATGACGCAGAACTTTACCGTTTTCGACAAAGGTCGGCACTCCATTATCCTCACAATGTCTCCTGAGGAAACATCTCCAATGCAACTAGGGAGGTGAGCTGAGTAATTCCTAGTTCTCTTCTCGTATCTCTCGAATTTCTTCATGTACCTGGTATTCCTTCTCTCGACTACAACGGTACTCTGCATCCCAACAGACGAAATAACACCCTCAATTATCTGGCCCCTCAATCGCAAGTTGCCATAGAAAGGACAATTCTGATTGCCATCCCACTCTCCGCTTGGTGGTCTAACATCGACTCCAATATCTCTCATCTCATGCCCTCCTGTATCTCTTGCTAATCCTATCTTCTGGCCTCTGCTTGACCATGGAGCCATCTATCTCCGCGTTCTCTATTGTGAATTTGATTGAGTCCTTCGCCAGTTTTTTCTCCCCATTTGCGGTTAGGATTGAAATGGTTCTACGAGTCTCATCCTGTACGATTCCGGAAATTCCGATCAGAGTTGGGTCCGTTGATTCGCTTACAACTAGTTTCCTAGCAACCCATGGCATGTGAATCATTTCCCCCATTATCTGACCTCCACCTGATATCCGTTCTGTTCCAAAACTCGTGCGGCTTTCTTCTTGTGATCGCCCTGCAATTCAATAGTTCTGCCCTTTACCGTTCCTCCACTGGCACAGGCGCCCTTTAGGATCTTGGCGAGCTGCCCGATATCAATTGCGGAATCATCAATTCCCTCGACCATTGTAACCATCTTCCCATACCTCCTCCGGACTACAGAGATCAAGGCTTTCTGCTGCTCCTTTGCAATCTCCTGACAAATACACAATTCATCGGGAAGGCCACAAAGATTGCAGATTCCAGCCATTTCACTCCTCCTTGGCCAGATTGATCTTTGTAAGGAGCCTGGCTATACTCCTCCTTGTCTGCTTGTATTCGCCTGGGTTTGAAGCGGACCCGCCCAATGCTTGCTTGGATTTGAGTTGAAGCATCTCATCCCTGAGATCGGCTAGGGCCTCGAGCTTTTGCTCCTCGGACATATCATCTATGTCTCTTGATCGTAGATGTGGCATTCACTCTTCCTCCTTGGAAACTTGTTCAAGCGCCTCATCTAATTCTAGAGGTGTGAATCCGGAAACTTCTACCAAAGGCGGAAGATTTGCCTCCTCCCTATTGAAAATGGAGATCTCATGGGGGAGTTTGGTACCGGGACGCATTATCCTGACTGTGCAGCCAATTGTTCCCAACTTCTTCACTGCTGTCGAAAATCCCACATCCATGTGTTGCAAAGCAGTTTCACCGCAGTACTTGATATGCCCCTTCTGGAACTTCTCGACTCTGTGCCTAGCTCCGGTGATTTTCCCGCTAAGGATAACAATGCATCCTCTGGCCCCAGCGTCCATTATGTTCTCCACAGTACTGTGGCCCGCCCTTCTGAAGAACCATCCTCGCTCCAATGAGCTCGATAAACGACTGGCCATGACCTGGGCGTTGACTCTGGGCTCATCTATCTCCTCTACTTCCAGTTGTGGATTAAACAGATTGAAGTCCTCCTGTAGTCTCCTCTGCAATTCATGAATTGTCTTGCCCCTTCTGCCGATAACCCTTCCCACTTGCTCTGCGCTAAGGGTGACCTTGGTTCCCTCTGGAGTTCGATTGAATGTCAATCCGCCAAATCCGGACCTCTCGCTCTCCTTCAATAAGAACTCTCTAACCAGCTGCCTCTCGACATTACGGTTGATTGTCTTTCTAATTACATTCTCCTTCATGATAACACCTCAGAATTCCTCATCTGCCAAATCATCTTCTTCGTCGCCGAAATACTCTAGGAAAATCTCCAGATTGACCTGGTAGTGGTTGCTGGGCGTCGTTCGACCCTGAGCCCTAGGCCTCCAGTGCCGTGATATCTGCCCCCTATGGGCTGCAGAATGGGTAATCACCATATCCTCGGGATCGATTGTGTCATACCTCTGACGTGCATTGTCCATAGCACTGCTGATTAGCTTGATGAACTCCCTAGAGGCTTTGTTTGGGAACTTCCCCGGACCCATCTTTCCTTTCCTATGGCCGGCCATTGTGTTTCCACCCCGACCTTTTCTTGATCTACGCGTATACGGAATTGCGCTCTTCCCTTCGACGACCTCTTCCAGATATGTGATTGCCTTCTCCGCATTCATGCCCCTTATCGCCTTAGCGATGTGGTAGCAATGTTTGTGATGGCAATGAATATTTGTCGCTCTTGCTGTAACAAGACTTGAGCCTTCAAGCAATTGACTGTACCCATTCTGTGGCATACCTCTTTTCCTGCTCATTTCTCTCATCCTCACTTCAATGCGACGTGCGTCGAAGACCTCGTCGCTCCTACTCCTGGCCCAGTATGGGTAACTGACTTCCTTGTCTTGGCGAATTCACCTAATGCGTGCCCGATCATGTATGGGGTAATTTCGAGTTTTACAAACTGCCTACCATCGTGGACTCCGACAGTCGAACCGACCATCTCGGGCAGTATGTACATGCCCCTACAGTGTGTTCTAACTGTCTTACCATCACTTTTTCTAATCCTATCCAAAAGCTTCTCACACTCGGGGTTAAGACCTCTCGCTAGAGACCTCTTTGCCCTTGATGGCATCAATGTTGCAATCGAAATTGAGTCTGGGTCTTCCTCAGGCGGATAAAGGGGCATTGCCTGAAGCTCCTCCAATGAGAAGCCCCTCCATAGGAACTCCTTCTTTCGCCTATCAGCGATCTTTGAGCGTCTCTTACGAGCTTGGCGCCTTGCGACCTTTGATGTCCTGAAAACTCTCCTCTTCCTTGCCATACTAGCTCACTCCTTTGACTTCGACCTTCCCCTTCCAGTCCTGCTCGGTGCGATATTGCCCACCTTTTTCCCTGGAGGCGCATTTCTGCTAACCGAATTCGGGCCATGGACCGCTTGATGGTTACCCCCTCCGTGAGGATGATCAACAGGATTCATGGCAACTCCGCTGACGGTTGGGTATAGCTTTCCACGCGCCTTTGCCCTATGATGAGCGGCCCCGGCCTTAAGGAGGGGTTTCTCTGTACGGCCGTGCCCACCCAGGACTCCGATTGTCGCCCTGCATTTTGCTGGCATATCTTTGGTAGCCCCACTTGGAAGTCTCACCCTGACGTAATCCCCCATCCTTGTGTCGATCATCGCAGAATTTCCACCGGATTTGGCTATCTTCCCCCCATCCCCAGGTCTTAATTCGACGTTGCAAATCTGTGTCCCTTCTGGTATTTGATCCAGTGTTGTGACGTTGCCGGGCCTAAGTGAGACTTTGTTCCCGAATGCAATTGTCTGACCGACTGAAAGGCCCTCGGGGGCGCCAAGATGGGCCACTTCACCATCTTCGAACTTTACTTTCGCCAAGGGGGCGGTATGAACTGGACTGTGAACTAACTCCACTATCTCAGCGACCTCTTCAGAAATCCGGGGAAGCTTGTTTGCTGCTGGGAATCGATGGCTCGAGACCCTATTCTTAGGACTTGATCCTCGACGTTGTGAGCGTGTTCTTTTACCCAAAATATCACCTCTAGAATGCTCCTAACTTGAGAGATGCCTCCTCGGCATCAAAATCTTCGCTGAGTCGGATACTTGCGTGTTTTCCGGTTCTGTTAATGCGTACATTCACCTTTGCGACCTTCACATCTAGAAGTGCTTCCACGGCCCTCTTGATGTCTGCCTTGGTTGCCTCCCTCCTGACTAGGAATTCTATCCTGTTGTTATTCTCAAGGTGGCCGCCCTCTGGATCTGCTACCCTCCTGGCCTCAAGGGTTTTCTCCGTAATCCATGGCATAATAATTACCTGATATGGGTCCATACTAATCACTCCAACCCCTCAATAGCAGACTTTGTCCATACGGTCAACCTTCCTGGTTGCCCCCCTGGGGCTAGATCTTCGGCGCATAGGTCCTTGACTCCAACAACATCTACTCCGGGGAGGTTGCGAGCTGCCTTGTGAAGTCCGAGCTTGTTTGAAACAACGAGTAGGATGCTCTTCGGAGTCCTATATTTTCGGCCGCGCATAGTTCCCTTACCTGCTCTAATTCCTCTTCCCTTTCTGGATCGATCAAGGTCATCAGCGACCCCAAGACCCTCCATCATGGCAACGAACTTTCTTGTAGAGTTCTGAAGTGGGATTGACTCGACATCATACTTTTCCTTTGATTTGCCCCTAGATTCGGTGTACTCATCGATAATTATTGGAAAACGAATGGAATCTGAGAATTGGTGGCCCCTCTCCGATACTGCCTCTGGATCACAGGTGGCAGCAATGGCCGAATCGCGTGCTGCCCTCCTTTGCTTCGAATTGAGCTTCTGAGCCCAGTCTTTGTCCACTAGTGGGCCATGGGCCCGTCTTCCGCCTCGAGTGTGTGGGTTCTGTGCGCCAGTCCTCTGGCCGGACTTCCTCATTATTCGCGAAACCCCTCGTCCCTTGCCCCACCATTCAACAGAGTGTTTCATACCGGGCTGGGGTGACTTCTTTCCATCATGCTCCCTATGCCCATAGGGTTGTCTCCTATTTGCTCTAGAAGAATGAACGGCTGAACGGATTAAATCGGGTCTGTATTCAGACGAGAACGGCCCGGGCAAAGTTACTGACTTGCCATCCTTAACCTCGACGCTATAGTTCTCAGCGAGTAATCCGGCGTCCATCTCTTCTTGAACGACTGAATTTAACAAATTGTATGTCTTTGTCTTCAAAATCAGACCCCCTGCTTACTGGAAGTACTGACATAGGTGACTTCCACTTCACCACTAATCTTTCTCGGCCTAGTAGCGTCACGGAATCTAATTAGTCGCTTTGATGGGCCCGGTATACTTCCTTGGATCACCAAATATGGATTCTTTACCTCCCCATAATTCAAGAATCCACCAGCTGGTGTAATCTCCGAATCAGATGGGTCAGAAATTCTGAGTATTCTTTTATTGAGCTCAGTTCTCTTGTGGTAACCAACTTGTCCTGCTTGGCGGATTGTCTTGCGGACGTAGCCAGTACCGAAATCCCCCATGTTACCTCCTTGACGTCGTCTTTTGCTATTCTTGTGGCTTAGGAGTTTGAGTCCAAATCTCTTAATCGAGCCTTGCCATCCCTTTCCCTTAGTGACGCCTACTACATCGACTTCTTCTCCCTCATTATAGACATCAGCAGCTGTGATTTGGCCGCCTAGTCTTTCTAGGCCCCATTCTAGCTTGGAAGTAGTATCGCCGCCGGTGAGCCCGACTTCCATGATCTCTGGAGTTTTTGTGGGTATGCTGGTTACCAAATGAGGGGATGTCCCGACTATTAGTCTGACTTCGGCGAGGTCCTGCTCCTTGAGAGAGTCGATTGACGCGTCTGAAGTTTGATTTCCCCTAGTTGGGATTCTTCCGCCTCTCTTTGCAGGCTTCCTCCCCTCCTCTGAATCCCTCTCCCCTCGGGTTTGATTCGCATATCTGGGGAATAGATTTGTTGGGCTTTCTTCGCTGAAATCGGACCATACCTCACCGGCTGTCTGCAATCCATAGGGCGTCATCCTGTACCCCCTTACGGCGAGAACTTCCATTGGAGGGGCCTCGATGACCGTGACTGCCTTCCTGACTTCTTGCCCTGCAGTAGTGGAGTTGGGATTACCATCCCTCATCAAAATGTGAGTCATTCCTGCTTTCCATCCAGCAAAGCCCTGTACCCTAATTTCTGCAGAGTTAGAATCTGGCCATGAAGTGATTCTGGGGAATTGCCTGACTGAACGCTTGCGAGGGCTATAGCCCATGCTGCCTCGACGTGGTCGGTGTCGGTCTGCCATGCAATTCCTCCGTTTGCCGGAATAAGCCGCGAACGGCCTCAACCGGGCTCAATGCGCTAGGGAGGCACCGTGACACCGGTCCGCTGCCGAGAGTACGGCAGTGGTTTGTGGGATGTCTTGCAGAGCCCTTTGGTGTCTGGTACCTCACGTTGTGAGCGGGCTTGCGACTAACATGCCCTATTTGAACGAATCGGGAAGAGTGTTTTTTCACCCCTGTGGGGTGCGAAGGGCAATTTACGAATGTGCAACGATTTTGAACCCTGACTTAGGATGCGCCAAAACATGAGCGCTTTCATCGTGCATCCCTGCCTGGAACCATTGGCCATAGGGGCTAGGGCTTATCAGCTTCAAGCACTAGACGAGTCAATTGCTGGGTCTATGCTGCTAGTTCTACCCACGGCAGCTGGAAAGACTGCCGTAGCATGGATGGCGATAGCGGAGATGATGAGGAAAAATGATGGTTGGATTCTTTTTATTGCTCCGACCGTGGCTCTAGTCAATCAGCATCTCGAGAATGCTAAAGAAACCTTGCAATTGCATAACAATGGTCCTATTGCCCTGAGTGGGCAGCAACTCGCAGCGAAAAGAGAGTCTTTGTGGACATCTTCGAAGTTGATTTTTGCAACGCCGCAGGTTGTTAGAAATGACGTAAAGAAAGGAGTCCTATCTTTGGAAGATTGCAGCTTGTTGGTAGTCGATGAAGCCCATCACTGTACTGGTGAGCACGCAATGGCTGAGGCGGCTGAGATGTATGTTTCACAATCGAAATCCCCACTAGTTCTAGCTACGACGGCGAGTCCCGGATCGAGGCAAGAAAGAATTAGGGAGATTTGTTGCAGGCTAGGGATAGAGAGGATACACCTTAGAACATCGGACGATCCGATTATGTCTGGACACTTATCCGAATTGGGGATTACTGAGACAAAGGTGACAGTTCCAGAGATTATCAGGGAGCTTGCTGAGCCACTGAAAATTTGGCAGCAAGGGATTGTTGATGGCGAGAGGAGAACGGGCAGATATGTCCTCCCGGGACAGATAAGTCAGCATGGCCTTTCGAATGCAATGGAGAGAGCGCAGATGGCAATCTCCAGAGGGGATTCTAGTGGCTACAGGTCAATGTCACAAATAGCTACAGCTATGAGACTGCATCACATGATCAATCATCTTCTTTGCCAAGGAATAGCTGCATCGAGGCAATTCCTCAAAAGGATGCGTGCTGAAGGGAATAAAAGCAAGTCTGCAAAGGATTTCCTCAAAGATGGTAGAATTTCTAGGCTTGAGGATATCTTGGAGGGAATGGATGAGTCGCACTCCAAGATAGGCGCAGTTAGGAGGCTTGTCAGTGAAAGAATGAGAAGAGATGACAAGGCAAAGATCATTGTTTTTGCCAATTATAGAGATACCGTTTCCATTCTCTCGGGGGCACTTGAAGATGTCAAAGGGTGTAGGGTATCCGAATTTGTGGGCCAAGCCAGTAAGTGGGGTGCAGAGGGACTTTCTCCAAAACAACAAGTTGACCGACTCCAAGATTTCAGATCAGGAAACTCAAATGTTCTTGTAGCTACCTCAGTCGGTGAGGAGGGGCTCGATATACCGAGCGCAGACCTGGTGATTTTCTACGAGCCGATATCCAGTGAGATTAGGACCATTCAACGAAGAGGGAGGACCGGAAGGAGGAGAGAGGGAGAAGTGGTTGTGCTAATCGCTGAAGGAACTCGTGATGAGGGTGCAAGAGCAGCTGCAGCAAAGAGGGAGAGTTTCATGCACAAGTCAGTCAGAAGAGTGGGGAGGGAGCTTCAAAGGCCACACCATGTTGATCTGTCAAATCTGGCGGAGTTCGACGTATTTGAATCCGGAGTCACTATTTCTGCGACTGATTTTGTACTCAATGAAAGAGAAAAACACAATCCTGAAATCAATGAGGTAGATGAAAATGAGATTGCTGAAGTCAATAAAGACGAGTTTGGTCCAAGTCCAACTAGCTTTAGGCCCACTGGCCAGACCGGTTTGGAGGAATTCTGAATAACCCCTGGTTCGGTAATGGCTAATCCCCTATAACGGCCAAACGAGTTTTTAGCTGCGCCAGCCTATTGTTGTAGTGCCCAAATGCGAAAGAGAGGAGTTCTGTAAGATGGATAACTGGAATATTTGTTGACAATCCTGAAACCCTGGATGCCTTGCCTTGATAGACATCTAAGATAGTATGAGATAGTGTACAGGCGCTGACAATAAGGTCGGCGCCCTCAGATTTAGCGTCAGATATTACAGATGCGGTCTGCTTCAGTACCGTTGGTTCCTCGGAGAAAAGGCCGGGGACGCCTACGCTTTGGGTCCGGCTTTCCCAAAGAACTGGTGTGGCGCCTATTGATTCCAACAGATTTTCCATGTAAACTGGATCGAAGACGTCATCATTTCCACAGGCACCTTCCTGTTGCATATTTGGCCCATAGTAACCAGCGACACTATATGGAATCGGATTTTTGATCTTTGATTCTAGCTTATCCAGCCCTATTTCATCTACAATCACATGAAGGATATGGTTGATCTCGGTCTCAGCATTAAATGTCAAACCGGTATTCCTTTCCAAAATATCATTGACTTTTGAAAGCAAAATTGGATCTTCGCGTAGCCTTTTCAGATCCTCGTGCAAATTACCTGCTGTAGCAGCACAAGGGGTGATTATTTCCAGGCCCAATGATTCGGCCATTGCAAATGTCCTAGCGTTCAACGTTATCTGGAGCATATCGTTGGCCTGGCGGATGATTCCCGCACCACAGCTAGTAGCGCCCTCCAAGGAAGTCAACTTGATGCCCAAAGTACGGCAGACGGTGGGCATTGTCTGAGAAACTTCGGGTGCGCTGCTATGTGCAATGTTCCCGGGGTGGTATGCATACTTCAAAGGCATTAGAAACGACCATCCAACTCATTGAATATTGAAACCACCTCATGATGATTATCGACTGAAGAGTTGAACTGCTTGGGCATCTTACCGATTCCCGCAGGTGGTGCCACCATCCCAAGCATCCCATTCAGCATATTCCCACCCGTTCTAGTGAAGCCGAAAACCATCCTAGCGGTAACTCCGGAAAACAAGTTTCCAAGTAGTCCGCCGGGACCAAGGGCCTGTCTGTAAATCACCGTGTCATTCACACGCCCACTGCTCTTTACTGACCAAGTATACCACCAGACGTGCTTTCCATGCCTTCCGTTGAAACCATCCATGTTCAGGACGTTTGTCTTGGCCTCTAGGAGGGCCCTAGAAATAGAGGGATTGTTGATGGTTTGCCTACTAATCGAAGCAAAGTCGGTCTCGGACTTGATCCCCTCTCTTGATCGTAACAATTCATTGATCTGCTCAATTTTTTTGTTGGAGGTGCGTGGATCGTTCCTACGAGCCCACATTCTAGCTATTATTGCTGGCCCCAAGTAGTCATTGGCATGAGGGGTGGCATCGGAGCTAGAGTGCAGAGCCACCCTGCTGGGGAAATTGCAGAGCGGGTGTAGGGAGTCTGCAACTGATTTATCCATTGTTCCCATGACCCCCTGGGGTATTTTTGCTCCCTCTCGGGTAGCGGCTACCATCCAAGGCTTGCTAGATTCCCTCTTTCTCTCCAAGGGCCAAGGGTCTATTACGAGATCTCGGATTACATCAAATCCAGATAGCGGTTCGATCCTAATTGATACAGAGTTACCCCTAGTTGGCGCGACGGCATCTAATTTTGTTAAACCGGGTAGTACAATCCTCCCATTTACCATTACTGCGGTATTGGGGTCGTCAGGTGCGCCATCACGGAATGTGAGAGAACCGTCCTGAGTTGTCTTTAGGGTTCTAAGTACTTCTAGGATCGACATGCGGGCGGGCAGTGCGCAGAGCCAAACATCATTTCCGCTGCTTGATGTGGCGGGATCATACCTAAAGACTGAGACTTCGGCTTGAATGACCTCGGATGAGATTTCGGGAACTATGAATTCGCCGTCCCCATCCGCACCAGTCGATGAGCCTGAAGCAAATTGCTTGATCGATTCTATCAAATCTTCATGTAACGATCCTGTGCTATCAACTGCAGATAAAGCAGGCAGGGCCTCTAGTGCCCATTCAGCAGCTGGTTTGTCATAGTCGACATCGCAGTCCAATCTTTCAACTACCCTAGTAGCTCCAAGCGCTTCGAGCCTAGAATCCCAGTCCTTGCCCGATTCACAAAAGAACTCGTATGATGAGTCCCCCAAGGCACATACTGAGAAGTGCACGCCATCAAGTCTCGAGGCCCCTTCAGAATTGGCGAACTTCCAGAGTTCCTCTGCGTTGTCTGGCATCTCACCCTCGCCCCAAGTGGAGCAGATTATCAGTACCCGTTTCATATTTGACAAGGAGTTGAAGTCAAAGCCATCCATGTCGTGAACGACCCCCTCCAAACTGTATTCCTTAGCCTGCTTAGCTAATTTTGAAGCGAGACCCTCTGAATTGCCAGATTGGGATCCGAATAGGATCGCGAGAGAACGATCTCCCGAGGCAAGGAGTTCTTCCAAGCTTCCATCGATCATTTCCGCCCCTTCAGAAATTTGTGATGCTTCCGTAGAATCACTAGAAAGCTCTGTTTCTGAGGAAGATGGATCGTTGGCTTGGGGGATCCTGGAAGGATCAAAAGTTCCGTCTGCGCCTACCGCTGCAAAATTTGCAAGAGCTTCCAAAGTGAACTCTGCGGCTGGTTTGTCATAGTCGACATCGCAGTCTAGACGTGGAGTTATCCTATTTGCGCCTTGCTTCTCGAACCATCCGTCCCAATCCTTCCCTGATTCACAAAAGAACTCATATGATGAGTCGCCCAATGAGCAAACAGCAAAATTGCAGCCATCCAGAGATGGGGGGGACTCGCCATTTGCAGCTTGCCAGAGGTCCTCTGCATTGTCGGGCATCTCTCCCTCGCCCCAAGTACTGCAGTAAATCAGAACCCTTTGAGTTCCGGCAAGATCGCCTATCTGGATTTCATCCATTCCCTTGACAGTTGATGACAAGCCGAGTGGATTTCCCTGTTTGGCTGCATTGGCTGCCAATTCCTCGGCATTTCCGGACTGTGAGCCAAATAGAATCAATAGCGGCAGTCCGTCTGACAAACTAATCTCCTACCCATCACAAGTCTGGGCAATACTGTCGAAATGTTCCCAATTATTGAACATGCGCATGCGGGATGATGAATGAATGTGCAAATACATCGAGTTGATGCTCACATCTCCATTCCATCGAAGTCATCTGCGCCCATTGGTCCTGAGCTCCTGCTAGAAATTACATCATCAATTCTAAGGATCATTACTGCAGTTTCAGAAGCGCTCTGGATTGCTTGTTCCACGACCCTGCTCGGTTCGAAGACATTGGCCTTGGACATATCAACAACCCCGCCATCGAAGACGTTGACTCCGTGATTTGACTTGCCCTCAGAGTGTGCCTTACGGAGATCTATGAGTGTGTTAACAGGATCAAGTCCTGCATTCTCAGCCAACGTTCTGGGTATGACTTCGAGTGCGCTAGAAAATGATTCTATTGCCATCTGCTCTCTGCCTCCAATGCCCTCCGCATAAGAACGTAAATCCCTGCTTAGGGCAGCTATCACTGAACCTCCACCAGTAAGTACCGAGCCGTCTTCATGTGCGACTGCAACGACGCCGATCGCATCCTCAAAGGCCCTCTTGACTTCGTCGACAACATGTTCTGTTCCCCCTCTGAGAAGTACTGAAACGCTCTTCGCATTAGGGCAGCCCTCCACGAACACCATGTCTGAATCGCCAATCTTCCTTTCCTGGACAGTAGAAGCTTGTCCGAGATCAGTATCTGATAAATCATCGACATTGGTAACTATCCTCCCCCCAGTTGCCTTGGACAGAGCCTCCATGTCACTCTTCTTCGCCCTTCTTATAGCAAAAATTCCCATTTTTGCCATATAATGCTGTGCGAGGTCGTCGATACCCTTCTGACAAATCACCGTATTGGCCCCTGTTGAGTGAATCTTCTCCACTAGTGATCTGATAAACTGCTCTTCCTCATCAAGAAATTGTGACAGCATGTTGGGGTCGGTAATCTGTATCTTGGCATCCACTTCTGTCTTCTTTACCTCGATTGCAGAGTTGATTAGGGCTATTTTGGCTTCTGAAACTGACATGGGCATCCCACTGTGGACCCTTTCCTTGTCTAGAATTATACCATCGACTAAATGGCTATCCTTTATCGAACCGCCTTGTTTCTTCTGAACCTTGATGTCATCTAAATCGACTAATATCTCATCCCCATCTTCCTGTGCGACAGAGAGTACAGCTCCGACGCTGATCTCCGAAAGGAACTCCTTGACTGCCCCAGCGCTTTTGCCAGTTAATGCTGTCTTAGCTACCTCAGAAAGCATCTTCTTGTCAACTCCGACCCCATGCCCCTCGATGAGGTCGACTGCTTTATCAGAAGCCAATCGGAATCCCTCGCAAATCACAGTTGGATGAACATTTTGCTCAATTAATTCCTCACTCCTTTTGAGTAATTCTCCTGCTATTACCACTGCGCTAGTCGTTCCATCGAAGCAGTGCTGCTCCTGGGTTTTTGCAATTTCGATAATCATCTTGGCGGCAGGGTGCTCAATCTCCATCTCCTTGAGAATCGTGGCGCCATCATTTGTAATCACGACATCCCCCATAGAATCGACGAGCATCTTATCCATCCCCTTTGGCCCCAGAGTGGATCTGACGGCATCGGCTACTGCCTTTGCTGCTGCTATATTGTTACTCTGGGCACCTTTTCCACTGGTTCTGGTTGTACCTTCTTTCAAAATGAAAATTGGCTGTTGTCCGTTATACACTGAGATTCACCCCCACACTAGCGAGTCCGGCACAGGAGGGGGGGTCATAAGGCCTACCAATCGTCTATGAAGTTGGATAACCCTAATCTTCCTTGTTATCATCCAACCACTGACCGCCGTAATGCTTCCACTGTTCCAGAGTCCATCCTTCTGGAAGGCCGCCTTCGGGGATTGGGGGGCCGGGTAGTGATGCTGGTGGCAAGGGAGGCTGTTCGAATAGATCCTTGGAGCCACCATACATCGAGTTAGCGACATCATCAGCGGAGGGGAGCTCGTCTGATCCAGACTTGGCACCGTCCCATCCGTCTACCATCATATTGTAATCTTCCAAGGAAGAGAATTCCTCAAGCGGGGATGTTGCACTTCTCATTATTCTGAATGCCACTAAAAGAACTCCAGCCATTACTCCCAAACCTACTGCAATGACTAGGTAATTTGCACCTTTCCAAGCTAACTCCTCTGGATCTGGCCCCTCAACGATAGGCTCGGTTTTTATCAGCGTGATCTGGGTTGACCTGGAAGCGGTATCCATTTCGCTAATGACATTCAACGATATGCCGAAGTCGACAGTATTGGAGAACAGGTTGTCGAGGTTATCTTGCTTGATTTCTATTTGAACGGTAACATTCCTGGTTTCACCTGCCTTGAGGACGAAGTTCCTGTCCTCTTCGATGACTCTGGCATCGTAGATAGTGAAGGGATTCTCTAGATCTACCTCAGTTCTAATTTGCTGGTCTAGTTGGGGATGCGTGCTCCTTACTGCGAATACCAACTCATAATCATCACCAACTTCGACTATATCACCGAGGGCGTTAGAGGTAGCTATGGGCGGGGAAACTGTGAGGAATCCAACGGTACCCACGTCAAAGACTGCCTTTCCCTCGTCGAATGCCCCGGAATCCATTGCACTAGTGGCCTTCAGTGAAATTTCACGAGGTCCATCTGCGCCTTTCTCGAATGAGTATACCAGACTAATATTGAAGGATGCCCCGGGTTGAATTAGTGGTGTGCTACCCCCAGAGATTCCTGACAAAGAGGCAATTACGTCGGATGGTGCGTTTAGATCGATCTCGAAGGAATCTGGAACATTTCCATTATTCCAAACCTCCCATTTCATGGTCCTTGGATCTGCTCCAGCGGCAAAGACTTCCTCAGAGAGATCCTTATCAGGAACTTCAACAAGATTGGTTACTGGCACATCTAGGAAATATTTGGTAGAGGAAGAGTAACTTGAGTCGGATTGGCTGGTGGCTACGATTTCAATTGGGAAAGTGAAATTCTGCAAACCATATGGCATCGGAAGAATCATTGAAACAGTTGAAGTTCCGCCATTTTTCTCCAATGAAATTGAATCCTGACTTAGTTCCGCCACCCTATAATCAGCATTTAGACTGAGGTCGAATGTTTCGTCAGTGTTTCCAAAATTAAACATGAATATCTGGATGGTTTGGACGACTTGATTTGCTGGAGCAGATAGGACAAAAGGGGGCGGAGCTTGGAGGATCAAATTATGAAAAATTGGCACTTCTATAAAGAAAGAGTCTGAGCCAGTGAATGTATTGGGAGTTCTAGGATTGGCTAAAAATTGGACACCATAGGTCCCTGGGGCAGTCCCCGGCGGTATTGAAACCTCACCTAGGAGGGTGGTCTCTTCCAATGGATCCAATTGGAGGACTTCGATCTCTGATCCACCTAATTCGTACCAATTGATATTTTCATCTCCAATCAAATCATTGGCGAACAAACCACCAAGATTCCATGAGGCTATCTGGTTGCCTATGTTCTTCATATTGACTGTGATATTAGCTCGGCCACCTGGTTCTATTGTCGCTGCAGGGTTGCTAATTGTCTCCCTTTCCATCTTCATTCGATACGTGGATTTGACACTAACTGGAAGCGGGATCTCGAACCTGGTTTGATTGTTCGAGAAGTCATTAATCCAAGTATTCCACTGAAGGTCTTGGACGTCAACTCCATCAGGAATGGTTAGATTGAACCACACGTCCGTGTAGGTCCTAGCGAAAATGATCTCGGACGGAACATTATTGTCATGATCATTTTGATTGTTGGAATCTATCCTTAGCGGATAGCCTTCCATCCACGAATAGTTGGAAACTTCGGTGTAGTAACGTAGACGGATATCTATGTACCCTTTGTTGAAAATCCTACAATGAAGTGTCGGTGGGTTTGGATCTGCCGCCTCAACGACTAATGAATTGCCGCCTTCCGCGTTAGAATCGAAATACAGAGTATCGAGAGGATCGGCGGTCGAAGTATCGGGGAAAGTGCAGACGGGATCAAGGGTGTAATCTGGGTATCTTTCTATAGCGAATACCATGAACGAATCGAGATGTATGCCATCTCCAGCTACAGAAGTGTCTGACTGAAGTAGAAATGATACAGTGAATCCATCAGTCTGATGCAAACCGGTAGCGTTCCACACCAGCCTGGACCAGTCACCTTCAGTGGAAGACAGATTGGAGGAGGTGTAATTCAGGTACTCCTTGGTACCGACGGTTCCAGAGTCAGTTTCCAACATTACAGTGTCCCCCTCTTCCATAATCCCCCAAGCATCCGTAGCGATTTGCACAGAAAACAAGTATGGGCTGTTCAATTTAACTAGGCAGAGGTTCAAACCGTGGATTGAGGAAATCGTTGAGTCTGGCTCCCCATAACCTAGACCGTGCCCGTAAACACTATCGGAGCAGGCATCAGTCGTACTTTGCCTTGACCAAGCCCAACGCAGTCTGTCGAACCTATTTGATGCGTAATCGGTATCCTGGCCTGATACGGTCCAGTGCCAGTCCCCTGTTCTGCTAGAGTTGCTCTCCATCCTCCATGTTCCGGTTGGGAACTCAGTGTCTGGAACGTATCCACTGGAGTCGTATCCTGCTGCATACCACGTAGGGGTCCCCGGAGGAACTAGCTGGTTAGTGCAGTATTTTCCCTCAAAGGCCTCGTCATCGCAAAATCCATTTTCCATTGGGTCGATCCACAAAGCGATTGGAACGTCCCGGTCTAATTGATCGTTGGATGAATCGCCATCTATCCCTATTCCGGCATCAACTGTGCCTCTGATTGTGACCCCCCCACTAAGCCACCCATCATCACTAAGCATGCTATGGGCAGTTGTTGGCTCCCAAGAATATGAGACCCTTTCCTGGCCACCAGCGGGAATAGAGATATTGAAAGACCACTGAGCGAGGACAATACCAATTGGGTGCCATATCTCTAGCGTGGCATTCGCTAAAACTGGAGTCACGCCAACGCCTGCTTGGAGGAATGTTACATTTATTTGGATCAATTCCCCCTTTGTCATGTACTCCAATGAGCTGGAGTCTGGTTGCGTCCAAACGTCCGGGGAAAGGGTGCTGTTGCCAATCTCGATTCCAGTGACTGCATAGTCTACAGCATTGTTCCTAGGGGCTACAGACGATTGTTCGGTGACCTCTCCCTGGGGCTCCAATTGGAAATGCGGGACCGTGACAGGAATGAGCATCACACAAAGGAGTACTGCGCCGACTGACCTCATAGACATTGAATTGCGAAAATCAACTGGGTAAGAAGGTTGGGGAGTTTGGTTCGTGCAAACAGTTCTCGGGAATGATTAGTTACCCATTTTATCGATGTATAATGGCATCTGGGAATGAAGAGCTTATGGCAATAAGGAGTAACGAGGGCGTATGGTAGATAGGGGGATGGTCATCAAGCGTTTGTTACTCGCATCTATGGTCCTTGGGCAAGTTACACTAGCGCCCATTCTACTTTTCTCACTCACTTACCTGCCGGAGATTGACGCGGAAAACTGGACCATTAGCATTAGAACAGAGTTGGCATACTGGGTTTTCATTGCTGGAATCTCCTATGGATTGATTTCCTTGGCACTGGCAGTTTTTGTTGGTGGGTATCTACCATATTTCATCGTGAATAGAGGCGGTTTGGCTTCTATTTTCAGACTTAGTAGGTTGCCGGGGGATCCAGAAATGGTTGATCGCTCTAGACTGAGGCTTCAGGCGACACCATACGGTAGAATGGCGAGGCTTGTGCATCAAAAGACAGAGTCGGGAGAGCATGAATTGATGGCAGTTCATGGTGGTTTGCAGCTTCTAGCTGTACCGATGCAAGTGATTCTGATTGCAGTGCCATTGGCAATAATAGAGGGTTTTCCCGAGTCAATGATCAGGTCGGGTAGTGCTTTCGAAATTGGCATGGCAGGTTATATTGTGGCCCTATGGGTTGCTGTCCGAGTCCATCCAATGGTATCTTGGCACCTAGTTGGGATTGCAGCAATGTTCAGAAATGTCGTATGGAGGATCTCAAGGCTTTCGTGGATACTACCCATATTGCTCTACTGGGTCGTGGCCAGGATAGTCCTGGTCACATCTCTGAATTGGCTCGATGTGGATTACTCACAATGGCATGAGATGCAACTTGAGGAAGTCATTTTGCAGACATTTGCAAGTAATGCCGAGATTCCTGAAACTGCAATTCTTGATTACATAGTGGCGATTTCTGTCCTGCCCATGTCCACATTCACGACTATTTCAGTTCTTGGCGGATCTCAGCAGATGCCGAATTGGATGTTTGGGCAGGAGTCTGGTTTGGAAACTTTGGGAGTGGAGAAGATCGAGGCCCCGGAAGAAGTGAGGGGGAGTGATTCGCCTGGCTATGAAGAGTCGGGGGGCACAGTTATAGATCCTGATAAGAACCTGGGGGAAGATGAAAATGACAGTGAAGGCAGGATGATAGACATCCCATTCAGCCTTTTTGATGAAAGCTAGGGCCACCTGATTAATGCTGCTTCTGAGGCCTCATTCAAGAATGCCCAGCCAGATCCTATGAGAGCGCCAAATGCGAATGAATTAGGTCCTGAAATCCAGAGAATGGCTGTAGAAGATGAAATAATCACTAATCCGAGCCAGTTTCCATTCTTTTGAGTCATTACAATGTAGTGGGATATCCATGTTGCTATGAGGCCGATTGCAAGGAAAAGTACAAAATTTAGATCCGACAAGTCATACCCTCAGTTCTTGAATTATCTTCTCAACCCTGTCCATTCCCTTGATTATGTCATTTGTGTCTATGGCATAAGCGAATCTCAAATGCCCTTCTCCTGCCTCACCAAAAGCTGTCCCGGGAGAACATAGGACCCCTCCTTCGAGGAGCTTTAGGGCTATATCCTCACTACTCATTCCCGGGATATCCACCTTGGGGAATACGTAAAATGCCCCAGTTGGGACATGACATGAAACCCCGGGCATTGCATTGAGTCTCTCACATATCAAGTCCCTTCTGATCTTCAATTCCCCACACATCATTTCAGGATATCTTGGCGCCTCATTGAGTGCCTCGAGAACAGCGTATTGCATGGCTTCATTGCTGCATGCAGTTACGTAGTACTGCATCTTGGTCAATTCCCTCATCAAATCTGGATCGGGGGAAAGAAGATAGCCAATCCTCCACCCAGTCATGGCGAATGTTTTGGAGAATGACTGAATCATCACCATTTTTTCGTACCCTGCGCCAAGAAATGATACATGTGGATTATCGTACACTATACGGTCATAGACCTCATCGGAAATCAACCACAAATCATTGGAACGGGCGAATTCGATAAGTTCGTCCCTCTGTTCCTCGCTCACATTGCCACCTGTGGGGTTACCTGGGAAATTGTACAGAATCGCAACTGTGCTGTCATCGACCAGAGACTCCAGATCCTCAATAGTTGGCACGAAGCCGTTCTCGAACTTGCAGGGGTAGAATGTTGGCTCGCCACCGCAAAGGACTACGTCCGGGGGGTAGAGAGGGAAATATGGCTCGGGAATCATGACTTTGTCACCCGGGTTTACTAGTGCCAAGAAGACATCGAGAAGAGCGTTTGTACCGCTCATCGTAATACAAACACTAGACCCATCTAAATCGGGGGATAGGTGCTGCCACAGCTCTGCAATCTTCTCTCTAAGTGGAGGGATTCCAGCAGTAGAGGTGTACTTATTCCGTCCATCGGACATAGCCCTAGTAAAGGCCTCGATTGCAACGGCTGGAGGTTGAAAGTCAGGTTCCCCTAGGCCGAACTGCACGGCATCATCGCCAGCCATGTCGAACATCCTGCGAACGCCCGTTGGCTGGATGTTGTTTGAACGATCGGAGAAGCGCACCATAGACCTACGAGGAGTCGTTTAGGTTTTCAATAAGGTGGCATAAAGTTAACAAAAATGGGAATCGTTGAGCTAATGTTCCACTATTTCTGCATCAATTATCTCACCTTTCTTAGTGCGCGACCTTGTGATTAAATCACTAATCTTCTCATCATTCCTGAAACTTACGATCAAAACTGAGGCGCCACCAGCTACAAAAACAAATAAAATCAGTGCGACTAAAGATACTGGAACTTCGAAGCCGCCAGATGCAATCTCAGACCCGTTTACAAATGTAAATGAGGGCAAAGAGTGTTTTTCCCCTGATGAAGCCCGTATTTCCAATTCATGTGGTCCTTTTCCAATGTCATCAGGAGAGAGGATTATGTGCCAAAAGAAAGGTTTTAATGGACCTAGATCAGTAGTTTCCGATGAGTATGATGCCTCGGCCCAGATACCGCCATCAATTCTGAACTCAACTCTTTCCACCGACCCCATCTGCCCCCATGAATGGCCTGTAATATTGATTAGTCCTGATGAGGTGTTTTCAGCGAGTATGTGATTTTGGATGCTGACATCGAGTGAAGATGTGTCGACTCTTCCCTCCATCATTTGCGCTAGAAGCACTGCTGCGTGTGCGTCGACCATTCCGTAACCAAAATCTCGATTCCAGTATGGGTCGAGATCTGGTGCACTCGGCTCCCCTTTCCTCTCGGAAGTTTGTTTGAGGACCTCTTTTATTTGGAGTGGGGAGAGATTCTGGTTTGCCTCCATAATCAAGGCTATGACCCCAGTAACAGCGGGAGTCGCATACGAAGTTCCACTTCCTCTGCCAGTGTATGTATTCTGAGATGCGTCTCCACCGAGGAAATTATTGCATCCCCCATCAGTGACGCACCCCTCGGCCTGGATAATGTTGCTACCTGGTGCACTGACCTCGGGAATTAGTTCATCTAGAGGATTGGAGTTTCCATTGTCCCTCCTTGGGCCTCTAGATGAATATGAGGCAATAACATCATCATCCCTACCTACTGTATTCTGGTCATCCGTCGCGGCCACGGTGATTGAGAGGGATGAAGCGCTCATTCCGGAGAGTCCGTCATTATCTGGGCCATCATTCCCGGCAGCATTGGAAACTGTGACTCCGGCTTCCATGGCTTCGTCTAGTATCCTGCTGTGCATATCGGACCCATCGGAGCCACCGTTCTCATGACTGATTATCCCCCATGACAGGGAGATTATATCGATTCCATGGTTTTCTTCTCCCACGCCCGGCCAAGGATCATCCTTGTGATCGATGATCCATTGCAAACCATTCATCGCTGATTCATAGAATTCCTGTTCTATGAGATAATTCTCAAATGGGCCGGCCCCCAAGTCAGTCCCAATTCTCACGTCCACTAGTGAAGCATTTGGTGCTGAACCGTAGAAATTAGACTGTGAACCATCTGCCTCGATTCCCGTGGCGCTGGCCATCCCCATGCAAGCTGTGCCATGCTGATTTCCATCATCTGGATCAAATGATCCGTCATCCTCCCTGCCACCAGCAAGAATACATTGCGGATCAGTATGGACAAAACACACCGCATCATATCCTGCTACAAACTTGCCAGAGAGTCCGGGGTGCTCATTATCCACTCCAGTATCAGTCAAGGCGATATTGACTCCTTTACCACTGACGCCCAGATCCCATGCCCCAATGGGGTATTCTGTGGAGTTGCGCGCCTTAACAGCAGGGGTCTGGATATCGCCGAAGAAAACCAATTGCCCATATCTCTCCACCATTATTACGCCATCTAAGTTGGAAAGGATGTGAACATCTGATGGGTCTACCTCGCCAATCAATAACGCATCTACCGAAGGAATTGAAACTCTTACTTCGTGACCCAGAATCGAAAGTCTTTCTATGTCTAAATCATTTACTGCCCTAGAAAAAGATAGGCCGACATTGACTGGTCCAAGAGCATCCTGTAGGGAGTCATGTATGCCATTTCTATCGGAATCTAGAGTTGTAGTAAGCCACCATGGAAGTTCTTCAGCCCAAGTCACTGGATTCTGTTCTGGCACATTTGTAAGATGGCTTGACAGGAAAATTTGTTGGAAGTTATCATCCGAAGGGTTTGTTGATGGTTCGATACTGCCGGCAAGTGGTGTCAAAAGAATGACGCAAAACAATGCGTAAACATCTTTGCCCCTCATGATTAGTCGGACCGGCCCATGCCCTTCAAATCAACCTTTTTTGGAAGTTTGCAAACTAGCATTGGGGTGCGGATCATTTGCATTCGAGTGAATGGCCAAATTGTCCGGATGCTCTTAGCCGGCAGTAGTAAAATTGGTGGGGGCACTGGGATTTGAACCCAGATCAGCGGGTGTCTTCCACCTAGCGTGCACCTGGTAGGTGCACGCTCTCGGGTTGCGACGGGTCGGTGCTCCAGTTGGTCATCAAATCCATCAGAAACCCACTCGTCGTCATTCCCGTGCAACTGGAGCCCGCGGTACTACCAGGTTATACTATACCCCCAAGGGTGCCTACAGATAGGACACCCGCTTATGATAATCTCGGTCGGAGATTCTGTCGACTAGAGGTTGGAAAATATCGGCCCAACAACGATGCTTGTCAGAACCCAAGCCCCCATCAGTGCAGTGGCAAGCCCCCAAGATCTTCGCCGTATGCCGACGCTTAGTGATCCAATTAGTCCAGCGATCGAACCCGGTAGCAAGGAAATCATTCTAGTAATCAGTACTGCAATTCCGGCGCACATCCCAAATGCTACGAAGATCATTGGGGAAACGGCCAAGCCAAAGTAACCCGAACTTGCGACTGCCCCCACCCCTTGAGGGATCATAGAGGGACTGGAGATCCAAAGAAGCCATGAAAGCCAAAGACCTAGGTAGACGTCCTCCTTATGCCTATCCAGCGATCTCCAGTTCCGATACTCCTCGGGCAACCTCTGATGGGTAGCTTTGCTTATTGCCTCAATCTCTCTAATCTTGCCAAGACGAAGCATGGATATTCCATGATATGCCATTACCAATGCGAAAAATGCCTCCATATATCTCCAGAATGCGGCAAAACCGATAGCTGGCAAAATGGAAAGCGGCAGAGCTAGTAGGCAGAAGCCACAGAATGCAGCATAGATCGTCATGAAGCCTCCGGCTCCCGGAATCAAAGGTTTATCCGGGGAGTCGTATCTCCTCTCGCTCGGCAAAGAGAGGGCGAACATTGGTAATAAGACGGTCCCAATTAGGAGAGAAATGATGTCTAGTGGAGAGTTGTCCGATCCGAAGGATGCTGAAATTACTGCCTTTTGAATCTCGGCCGGTGACATCGACCCTGGCTCCCAGTGAGAAACAAATCCAGCTGAGTCCACTACAATGACCGAGTCGGTGGGCCCACCCGGTAGTTCCCTGCCAAAGGTTGAGTCGTCCATCAATAGTGGCCAAGTTCCGTTTAAGACCTGTGCATAATTGTCCAAATTTATTGCTTGCAAACCCTCTCCCGTGGCAATCTGAACAAAACTTGGTTTCCTCCCCTCGTTCTCAAGTATTGACTGGGCTATCTCGAAATCTTCCATCTGCCTCAATGCATTTGGGGATCCCGGAGTGAAAACCCCAATGACCACAGCGTCTGAGTCCGCTATTAGATCGGGCAGCGAAACTGCACCCATTTCTGGGTCATGAGAAAGGAGAATGAAAGAAGGAGCGGCGCTTCCCTCCCTATATGGCTCGGAGTCGATGTCCGGGAGTTGGGAAGCAGTGCCTATGCATGCTAAGGCCAAAATTGCAACAGCTGCATAGGATGGGAGGGGGAGCATTGAGCTACGAATGGACACCCCGATCCAAGCCAATATGCTGAGTGGAATTAGGACCGCGCCGACCTCGCCCCTCAATATCGGCTTATCGTCTTCTGGAACGGAGAACCTCAGTATTGCCCATGAATCGCACTTGTTTCCCGGATCTTGGTCGGAAAGTGTGAAGCAGGCGTCCAACATGTAATTCCCCGGAGGCAGAGGATCTAGTGTGGACCAAGTAAGAATTGTGCGATTTGACGCGCCTTTGGAAAACCCATGAGGGAGCTCGAAGTGACCCTTCCAAGAGTCCTCGTCCAGATGGCCATGGGCCATCTCATCCCATTCCACGGGACCGACCAGCTCAATGAACTGGGATGAGAAATCTTCTGGACCCCAAGGAGAAACAGGAGTGAGCTCGACCCTCACCATTCTATTTCTGTCGATGACTACGTTGATCTCCGCTTCTACTAGGCTGCCCTCGAAAGCAATTGATGACCTCGCATCATAGGTCCCCCACCACAAAGTTCCAGGAACAGAGCACTCGTGCCTAACTTTTACCACAAGCTCTATTGTGTCTCCGATATTCATACTGATGTTTACCCCTTCAGCTCTGGCTTCGAATACGTGCGGTTCTGTCCAGTCATTTGTCATTGCAATTGAATTGGTCTCCAAGTCCGAAAAGACCTCGTTTCCTGAAACTCGAAATGACACCGAGAACTGGGTATCGGCACCAAGTGGAGTTCCAGAAATTAAGTTCGTTGAAGAGCAGACGCTACTGGACGTTTCCAAGGATGCGTACAGCGAAATGGTAATATTCCCCTGGATCAATACTGGTTCTTGAACAGGAGGGGCCTGTGCGATATACACCGTTGGTAGGGAAACGGGATTTGTCTTCGAAAAGGTGGAGCTGCCGGCAGGCAGCCCGGTAATAGTTGTCCAGTTTCTATCAATGAATAGATTTTCTTCGACGCCCTGGAGGTAAAGCATACTTTCCTCGGGATATTGTGCATCAAATCCGGGTCCTTCGTAGGCGGTTGCACCTTGACTATGTACATTTGAAGCGGATAATATTATGATAAGGATCGAACTGATCATAATCGGAATTACGGTATTGCTGGAGTTTTTATTTTCCTTTTCTTTAGAATGAAATTCGTGCAACATTTACAACACCCTATAGGAATCTAAGTGCAAGTGCAAGGGCGATCAATGCGCCGGATGCAGTGCTGATGAAATTCACGCTGTGCTTTCCCAAATAACCTCTATTCTCGAGCAAGGCACCTAATATTGAGTCGATTTGACACCCCGACCAGCCAATCACGGTAACGAATATGAAGAGGAACAAAGAGGGGGTCCGATCCCCATTTAGTGCCCCCAAAATGGTCGACACGAGGGCTATTAGCAAAGCTCCATAAAATGCTGCCAATGTCCCAGTTGGGGACATTCCCCCATTGGTTCCGGGTGGAACAGCATCTAGTGTTGTGATAATCCGAGTCCGGGGGTCTAGGCTTCCAACCTCTGATGCGAGAGTGTCTGATGCGGCCACTGAGATGGCTGAACAAAGTAAGAAGAATGCCCATTCGTAACCGCCCAAGTAGTAGTTGACGACTGTAACAATGAATGCAACGCCCCCATTTGCGATGACATTCTTCCAACCCCTTACTCCGTCATTCGGCTCTTCGGCTGAAATCAAGACCTTCTCATCGTACCTCCACTTGGTTGCCACGGAGCCGACGACTAGGAAAGTGATCAGGACTGCTAGCCACGTCCAATGACCAAGAAGAGAGACCACTGAAGCTATACAAAGAGCTGCGACGATGCCTCCAAAATCAAGTAAATCCTTTGAGATTGAAATGCCTATTAGCAAGGCTACGAGGAAAAATGAGATTACCAGATCGCCGCCTAATTCTATCATTTGTGGATTATCGTCGTCGCACACGGTCAAGAAAGGTTCGCAAGTCTGGGAAAAACGAGCGCAATATGGGGGGTCGTGCTAACTTTCCAGAGACTTTACCCCATTCATTAGGGACCTAGCGGCTGCAAGAATGCTCAGAATCAACGTTACTGTCCAAATTAGTGAGACCAGCCCCGATACAGAATCCCCCGCACCTAAGTACTGAGGAATCGCAAATGAGGCATAGGAAGATCCGTTCCACAGGGCATGCCCTGAGATTGCAAGAGCCAGAGCTTTCTTAATGGATTTCGGGGATTTTATTCCGTGTAAATCGGCTTTAATAGCTGTGGAACCATAGCTTATTCCAAATCCATGATTGAAGAATTGCTGCTTTTTGTCTACTTCTGGATCGTTGGAGGCACTGGCCCCCTCGGTCAGCCAAGTTGGACCAATGGATGTGTTTTCCTCGATGAAAACTGCCTCTTCTTGGAGGCTCCTTCTTTCACCATCAAAACCGGAAAGGTCCCCATCGCCATCGAGGTCAATTCCTATTGACTCAATGAGATCTACGGTGCCGATAGCAGCAGATTTTGCCCGCCATGTTAATCGAGATTTGAAATCGCTTTCTGTAATCATCCAGCCAATGGCGCACCCGGAAATCGCTGTCCAGACGGCATGCCCGGGTATTGATCCGACACCTCTAACCAAGATAGTGATAGTAATTGAGAGGGGCCCTCCGATGAGAGAATAGCCAATATACTGAAAATTCTCGATTAGAGCAAATCCCAGACCGACAGTGAATCCAATTTGGAAGCCCTTCCTGGGACCAGTTATTGTTGGTATGAACAAGGCAACTGCGAGGGCCTTGAAAAGTTCCTCAAAAATGGGTGCTGAAATTGCAAGTATGGAGAGTTCGACTGCCCAATTAGGGAATGAGGATGGAATTATCTCCGGTGCGATTAAGCTATTGAATAAAAAAGCTGGAAATGCCGAAGCCATGCCCGCAATTAACCATGACTCGGCCTCCCTGCGCTTGGTTGGCATTCCTATTGAAGAAGTGGAAGAGCCCCACCAAGCAAGCACTGGGAGTGAGAATCCGACCAGCCACAGAGGAATTGCCATTAGGAGGAACATAGTATTACCCAATGCTACAGTTTCACCGAAAAGAAACAAAGAAGTTAGTATGAGGCCTAGAATGATTGTGAAAGAAAAGAAAAGCCATAATTGCCCACTTGGCGGAGTTTCTAGAATCGAGTCCTCCTTTACTATGAATCGGGAAAATGCAGTCTTTGAGGGAGTTTGCAGGGACCCACCCTCGGGCAAGGCGTGAACTTTGGACCCGCTTTCATCGGGTGTGGCTAGTCGGACATGGATTATGCGCGGACGATGAAGTCGGAAGAGGAGGAAGGAAAGTGGCAAGCTACACATCGCCCCAGATAGGGTTAGAACTGGTTCACTTTCTACGAATCCGAGAATGATGAATAATGATGCATACATCAAGAAGAATGCTGGAAGAACGGTTGCTACCATGCTGAAATAAACACTCCAAGGTTTACTCTTCCTGTATATCCCAAGAGTAGTCGGAGTTGGGGACAGTGGAACTGTGTTCTTGACCCTGAATCTCCTGTTTAGGGAGTCAATTAGTATCCTTTCTCCTTCCATAGCAATCACGGTGTCACTCAGATCGCCCATCACTCAGACACCTGTTGTGCCTGGTGCTGTTCCTCATCACTGTGACGGGTTTCGGACAAGGTAGACGATTTTGGGTTTTGGCTTCACGCCACGACCCCGCATGAACCGCAAAACAGCTCATTGCGGGTTTTGTCTTTCTGCATGCTCCATTGCCCGCATGCAGAACATGGGGGCAGACCTTTGACATTAGAACTAACTCTGGGAACACTAAGAGGCTTCTTTTTTCGCCGAACAAACCAGCCTTTCTTTGGCCTCTTAACCTTGGGCATTGACTATCGAAAATGATACTGCAATATTAGTTTGGCGATATGGTATCGAAGCGACGAGATATTGAGTGATGACCCTCCTCGGGAGTCGTGAAGTGCAAGGTTATCGGAGCGGGAGTATCGGGACTCTCATCTGCATTGAGGCTCCTGGAGAGGGGTTACCAAGTGGAAATAATCTCAGACTGTTTTAGTCCTGAAACAGTATCCGATGTTGCTGCTGCGGTTTGGTACCCGTTCTTGACTGCTCCAGCGAGAAAGGCCGATGAGTGGGGTTTGGTAAC
>Ga0209404_10000433_pt1 | contig 32449 bp, 32 predicted proteins | sample TroAtlMetagenome_2_FD_187447 | JGI IMG/M metagenome (GOLD analysis project Ga0209404, IMG submission 187447) | Marine eukaryotic phytoplankton communities from Atlantic Ocean - Tropical Atlantic ANT8 Metagenome (SPAdes) (version 2) | ecosystem: Environmental > Aquatic > Marine > Oceanic...
TTTTAACGTCTATTTGACCACCCATACCGGTATGGTTCTGACAATAATAGTATAAAGTTGATGGTATACTCGAACTATATGACGGTGTAAAAGTAACTGTAGATGTACCCGGGTTCGTAACACCTGTTGTATAATCTCCAAACAGTGGTACACTAAATCTATAAGATTCGCCGCTAGATTGTCTCAGAGATACTTTACCGGGGTACGTTGTAGTATCAATAACAGTCGGGAAATTATCAGCTGGATTGTTATCTGTCCAGTCAGTATAATCGTTTTTTGAAACTTTTATCGTGTTCCACGACGGTGTAGATGGTACTCCCCAGTCGTTTGTTGAATTTACCCATAGTTTATACACGTAATGTGTTGATGTATCCAAACTTGTGTACCTCTTATAATTATAAAGAGTACCGACACCGTCAACAGGTGGTAAATCATCGGGTGGGTTACCATCGAGTGATCCTGCAGCAAATCTAAACGGGTGTGCTGGGTGACTTGCATTATTGAAAGTATACGTTGTACCTTTATAAAGTGTAAGTGTTGCCTGTTCGACACCATCAATCAAAAATTTACCACCTGATTCCGAAACTGTAAATGTTTTATCTGGTGCTGTAGGTCTGGGTAAAGTAAATTTAAGCATCATACTTCTAATAAGATCACCCTTATTCCTTGGTATGTTACACTCGAACGAAGCATCAAAATCGGGGTCGCCGTTAAACGGAGTTTCTACGGCTTCTATTGAAAATTTTGTGTGTCGTTTATAATTCATCAGGAAATATGAAAATTCGGGTTCACCAGTAAGCCATTGGTCCTGGATACCAGTGACGGCAAGGTTTAATTTACCAGCCATTCTTACTCTATGTGAGTAAAATTTTATAAATTAAAACGAGGCGTTATGGTAGATGAATCTTCAATTGAGAAAGTTCAAACCTGAAAACATGGCAGACGATAAAGTTTGTGTTTTTATAGGTAAACGTAATACGGGTAAATCTACACTTGTTACTGATATTCTGTACCATAAGAAACATTTACCAGCCGGAATAGTCTTATCAGCCACAGAAGAAGGTAACCATTATTATCAACAATATATACCAGATCTTTTCATATACGGTGATTACGATAGAGAAGCTATAGAACGTGTCATGGATAGACAGAAAAAGTTGGTCGGTGCTGGTAAAACAAATTGTGGTGCATTCCTGTTATTAGATGATTGTATGTACGATGCAAAATTCATGAAAGATACGTGTATTAGACAGTGTTTTATGAATGGGCGACACTGGAAGATATTTTTCATGTTAACCATGCAATATTGTATGGATCTCCCTCCCGCTCTCAGAGCAAACGTCGATTACGTGTTTATTTTGCGTGAAAATATAATTCAAAACCGAGAAAAGTTGTATAAATCATTCTTTGGTATTTTTCCAACATTCGAGATGTTTAATAAAGTAATGGATTCGTGTACCGAAAATTACGAATGTTTAGTTTTAGATAATACGTCTAAGAGTAATCGAATAGAAGATTGTGTGTTTTGGTATAAAGCGACACTTCGTAAAAATTTTAAGGTAGGTGCGCCTCAATATTGGCAAACGCACAAAAAGATGTTTAATCCTCGACATGGTAATCTGAAAATAGGTGATAGAAACGCAGTTAAAAAGACGACTGCATTAAAGGTTATTAAGAAGAAATGATACGACTTTTTTCTAGACGATTAAGTTCAGCATTAAATGTATTCCCATTACCAGCACCAGCTCTAATACCCCCGTACACTGAAATAAAAAAAGCACCACTTTCATCAGGTGAAAGTGATGAAGGGTACCGTATAATGGTGGATGTTTGTCACATTACAAAAACTATTTACATCGACGAAGATATGTGTGATTACGATAAGTTAAACGATTTACCAAGAATTGTAAAAGCGTTTGGGTGTTTATACCCTAACTATAATTTGAAGAGTTAATTATTTTAAGTTGTTATATTAAATGATAAGTGTTGTTATATTAAATTGGAAACGACCGGATAATATAGTAGACCATATATTACCAAAACTTGTTAATTACAAATTGGTTTCGGAAATTATCATATCCCATGGTAATAGTAAAACATATTTTCAAACACCCGAACTTAACATTGTTAAACATTACCAAGATGAAAAATTAAACGCAAATTTAGGTGTCGCTTTACGATTTTCGAGATCGTGTGATGCAAAAAACGATTGTATTTTAATAATTGATGATGACATGTTACCTTCTGAAAATTACGTTAATCGAATGTATAAAAAGTACAAAAAGAATCCGAATGTGGTCATAGGTTCAACAAAAAGATACGTTTCTACAATCAATGGGTATTCGATTAAAGGTTTTTTATCAGATGATGAACAACAAATTGTATTAACCCAGATTTTAATGACAAATAAAACGATGTGTAAAGATTTCATGAATGAAAAAAACAAGATGAATGATTTCGCATTGAAAGCTAAACCAGTGTGGAACGGTGAAGATATATTATTCAATTTAATTTACATTAAAAATTATAATAAAACGCCTATTCACTTAAAACCACACGGTGATGATGTAACAAAATTAAAAACCAATAACGCAATAAGCAGTGATACAGGACATCGCGAATATAGAAAAAAATTTTCAAAAGCTGCTTTAGAACGATACAATATTGATTCTATCAATTACATACATACAAATGTATTAGTTTTGGTAATTGTAATACTTTTATTGATAATCTATATATCCAGGTAAATATTCAGGCTAATGCGTAAACGTAAAAAATCAAAAAACTCTATACATATAAATGTCGACCGACGTGAGTACTTTAAACCTTTCAGATAATAGCGATGGTATGGTAGCATTAAATAATAACATGTCTACTAATTTTATTGAAAATAATCAACAACCTGTTATAGAACCGCCGAATATTGTATCTGAAAAAAATATTGATTTTAAACAAAGTACTATGGACTCTACTCCAATTCAAGATGTTATGCAACCAGAAGCGCCACTCGAACCACCAATGATGGCGGTTGATCCACGAATGACACAGGCGCAAGCACAGGCGCCAATGATGGGTCTCCAACAACCAACTGAATCGAGAAAAAATACTTCTAGCCAAAACCCATTTAATTTAACTGATGACCAGTTTCAAGCTCTCGTGGTCGCTGTGTGTACTGCGATAGCGATTAGTAAGCCAGTTCAAGAAAAACTCGCAAATTTCGTACCACAATTTCTTAACGACCAAGGGAACCGAAGTGCCGTTGGTTTGGCTTCGACTGGTGCAGTCGCCGCCGTAGCATTCTTTTTGTATAAAAGATACTCTTAAGTAGAATTAAAGTGGGAATACATTTTATCACCACCAAACAATAAATAAGCAATTATAAACCCAATGGTTAATCCTAATGCTCGAAGTCCAACAACAACCAATGTACTCCGTGTATTTTTACCATATCTAATAAAGTCTTCTTTCATATTGTCGTTCGTTTCTGTAATTGCAAGTGTAAAAACTAAACCTAGTATAGTCGATACCAAAAGAAATGGCATATCCAGGGAAAGACGACCCCATACTTTACCGCCTCTTGGCATCATACCCAAAACGTTAGGTATAACAATCAATAAAAAGATCACATTAGGCCAGTATTCACTCGTGATTAGTGGTATACTGGATAAAGATAGAATTCCGTTCCATAATAAAATAGCTTTTGCTAAATCAATTTTAGTCGCTGACATTATTACATTTACATTAGATTATTTATCCTGGACGTGTTTACCACAAAATTGAGTTTTGTTTGGTATTTCTTTATATATTCCGAGTTGGACGCACATGTCTCTTAATTTTTTAAAATTAGCCCAATACTCTTTACTATGTGAATACTCATCGACTGTTGAGTGTGCGAGTTCGTGTATTAATACGTGGAATATTTCATTCGTATCGCCATCTAAACATAACCCAATTTCGTTACCTTTATTCGTATTGTATCCAATGTGTCCCCTTGTTCTGTGATACATTGTTAATGGTATTTCGTGACGTAAAATCTCGAACTCCTTGTGCCCTGTGGTTTTTATATGTTCTCTGAGAATTCTATACTTTTCCCGTATTTCTTTTACCTTATCTGTTTGTTTTGTGTTGGTGTATATATACACGTTTATGATAATGAGAAGTAACGCGATTATCATCTTACCATAAACTTACATTAAAATTATAATTAAAGATACGGTCAGAATATTATACATGACGTATGAATTACTCCAAGAATGTCTCAAAGATCATTCTGTATCTGATATAGCTAAAAAACTAAATATAGTTAACGGTACTATAAACAGATGGATTCTACTACGCTCCGTTCCATTGAATTATACTTTCGATTTACATAAGGTATTAGGTAGGGATATAGATTATACTCATTTTACGTATAAACAAAAGGACCAGTTTTTTACTCCAAATGATATGGCAGAAAAGTGTTGGAAAAAGTTTAACGAAATTGTTACTATTGATATAAACGATTATACGTTTATAGAACCATCTGCTGGTGATGGGAGTTTCATGAAAGTTTTACCAAAGAGTACTATTGGTATAGATATCGAACCTAGATACCCCGGTGTTATAAAACACGATTACTTAACGTGGAAACCGGACGATTTAAACCAAAAATATATAGTTTTCGGGAATCCGCCTTTTGGTTTGAGAGGACATTTAGCACTTAATTTTATAAACCACTCGTACGATTTTTCTGATTACGTGTGTTTGATACTTCCTCAATTGTTTGAGAGTGATGGTAAAGGGTCTCCTCGGAAAAGGGTATCGAGATACAATCTCATATTTAGTGAGAAATTGTCGGGACTGTTTCATTCACCCGATGGAGAACGCACAAAAGTTAACGGGGTATTTCAAATATGGTCTAAATATACAGAAAATCCTAAATACACGATCCGGGAGATGGACGATACACATTTAAAAATATACTCAATGTCTGATGGTGGTACAGTTTCATCGACACGGAATAAAAACATGATTGGGAAGTGTCATATTTATCTACCATCGACGTGTTTCGGTAAAGAAAATATGAAGGTATATACATCCTTTGAGGATTTACCTGGGCGTAGAGGGTATGGTATTGTTTTTAATAAAGATGTAGATGATATGATTAAAAAGGCAAATACTATTAAATGGCACGAAGTTAGTTTCATGTCAACAAACTCAGCCTATAATTTAAGGACTTCGTCAATTCATGAATCTCTGATTCAAGTGGTTCAGTTATAATTTTAGCTCGTAGAAATTTACCAATTTTATAAAGATCGTCGTTTTCGGTTATTTTGATCGTAATACCGGCCTTTATACAATTGCTTATCGTTTTAGGGGAAAAATCAAGTTTGTATTGATCGAACGCCTTTTTCCTTAAATGAGCTTTTTTACCGAGAATGGTGTGTTCTCTTTGTAAAGATAAATCGAAATCTTTTAAAACTGTTACATATATGTTGTTTGGTGCGATATCAACAAATACCCAAAAATCACTTTCTCCCGTGTTTCTAAGATTTTCATGTTGAAATGAACCTTGTTCGCCAAGTCTTGCAGTCTTCACCTCGATTTTCTTATCACCAATGAGCATGTCATATACTTTACCATTATCATTTAAACTCGAAAGTTTTTTCTTATCCCAAACACACTCGATTATATTTTTATTGCAAATTGAGTATATTAAATCTTCTCCTATTTGACCGACTTCGTCACACGTAAGATCGCGTACTTTTTCAAATCGGGTCCCTTTCCACATATTTTTCTTGCCAGAAAACTCACTGACTTTATTTTGTAAATATTCAAATGTATTCATGATTTGTTTTACTTTTTTTTAATTTTAAGAACCAACTTAGTCTACTTAGGTTTATTAATTGTTTAATTCTAATAAAGCGTATTCCATGAATACATTTGGATTAGGATGGTCCGTCATCGCAAGTTCGCCCTCTAAATCACCTAGAAAATATGATTTTTCGTATTCTTCGAGGTTATTATACATGTAATTGATAAGTTTTGCATTTCTTGCTGCGGCTGCTCCGACCATGGCGTAATGTTCACAATGTCTAGGATACCTACACTCTTCGTATAGGTATTTATACATTTCCAAAGCCGTATCGTGATCTTTACAGAATGCTATAGCAAAACTTATATCGTCTTCATCTTCTCTCAAATCATCACCATCCTTTGGGATTTCTTCGATTATTTCATTAATTTCGTTACGACGTTTTTTTAATTCGTCGAGTTCACCGTCAATACATGTTTTATAAATAGATTTCATTTTTAATTTTAGTTAATTAGTTTAACTATTTTTACTTAGGTATAAAAATATTAGGTAAATGTATATGAGTATCTCCAGATCCAACGTTCCTCAGGAACTTCGTAACCTCGGTGTTAGGAACATGAATATTACATCCCTTAGTTTAGAAAATACAAACTTAACCAATTTACCATCATCCATTGGTAACCTTAAAAAACTAAAGGAACTTGACTTGGCTAATACTAATTTAACCTCATTACCACCACAAATTGGTAACCTTAAAAACCTTGTGAATCTTAATTTGAACAGTAATTATTTAACCTCGTTACCATCGTCTATCGGTAAGCTTACAAAACTTACGTATTTTTCGATGGATGGTAATCGTTTAGACTCGTTACCATCATCTATTGGTAACCTTAAAAATCTACAGGTACTTGAGTTGGATGGTAATTATTTAACCTCGTTACCAGAATCAATCGGTAAGCTTACAAAACTTACGTTTTTAAATTCAGGAGATAATTATTTAACCTCGTTACCATCGTCTATCGGTAAACTTACAAAACTTGAAGTACTTAGATCGTCTGATAATCATTTAGAATCGGTACCACGACAAATCGGTAACCTTAAAAATCTTACATTTCTTGCATTGGCTTCTAATAGATTAACATCGATACCAAAAGAGATCGGTAAGCTTACAAAACTCGAGTCAATTCTTTTAGGCTTTAATAAGTTAACCTCGTTACCAGATGAGATCGGTCGTCTTCCAAACCTGAGATCCATTTATATACATAGTAACCCAAACCTTAGAATTATACCAAAATCACTTGATCGACCTGGTTTAAGCATTACTAAGAATAGGTCGACACGTTTTGAACATATACCACTTAGACCTATAGTACGTAGAAACGTACCCCTAAACACTAAACGTAACGATCCTATATCTGGGTATAATTTTAGGGTCGGTAATAATGCCATATACCTAGGATACAATAAGTATTTATACGAAAAAACATTTTTAAACTGGATAAAAACGAAAAACTCGAGAACTAATATCACTAATATTAACACTTTATACAGTCTTGACCCAAACAGAAATATCGTTCCAAATCCATTTACACGACAACCATTATTTAGAAGAAACATAAATTTCGTCAAGTTTGTAAAACCAAACACACCGAACACTCTCGCGAAAAACCTAAATAAGATGAAAATAAACAATAAACCAAAAACACCAAACACACCAAAAACCATTCGAAAAAAAGCAGGTAACGCCGCTCAGAGTAGACGTACTAATGTCAATAATAATAACAGGTAAATGTATATGAGTAACAACAACAATCGCCGAGTCAGGCGAAGACTTTATGTTCCTTTAAACCTTACTAAATACAGGAAAAATGCTAAGAATATTAATATTCCTAGCAATTCTATCAATATTCCGGGGTTTACGTATCTGAATTTTTATACTAATATACCAAACGAAATTGGTTCATTTACACAACTCGAAAGATTTAGTTTAACAAATCATATGTTAACCCGGATACCAAAAGAGATCAGTCGTTGTACAAACCTTAAGACACTTAATTTGGCTGATAACGAGTTAACCTCGATACCAAAAGAGATCGGTAAACTTGAAAATCTCGAAGAACTTATATTATGGGGTAATAATTTAACTAAATTACCAGACTCAATCGGTAACCTTAAAAACCTCAAGGAACTTGATTTGGGTAGTAATAAATTAACCTCGTTACCAAAAGAGATCGGTCGTTGTACAAACCTTAAATACCTTGTTTTAGGTGATGATAACAATTTAACCTCGATACCAAAAGAGATTGGTCTTTGTAAAAATCTTAGATACCTTGATTTGTCCGGGAATAATTTAACCTCGTTACCAAAAGAGATCGAAGACCTTCCCAAACTCTCAAAGCTTGATTTGCGACGGAACCCAAGACTTAAAGGTATATCGTCAGAACTTAGAAAGAGAGGTTTAACTATTTTGAAAAATAATAGTACTAAATTTATAAATCATAAATATTATACGAACCAATTGTCCGTTGTAACTGTTTTACGAAAAAATTTACCTCGTATACCACCAAAAATCCGCGAAAATATCGCACGAAAAGTTAATACAAAACCCAACACAAAAACCGAAGCTAACAAAATGAATGTAGCAAGGTCGAGTTTAAGAGCTTATAACAATAAACAGAAAGTATTAACTCGTCGTTACAAAAACATGCTTTCACCAGCTTTAAATAAAAATATTAATAAAAATAATAAAAATAAGTAATCATTTCTTATACACAAACCTAAATTTACTATACAAATCCGAAACCGGGTTCCCTTTAAGATCTTCCCACAGTGTTAAAGTAAACCCCAAATCTTCCATTCGCGTAAACAACATGTCCTTGTGCGCTATAGGTTCGACTTTAGGTCCACTCGCGTAATACGGCGTATCGGCTAAGTGGACGTATAACTTTTCACCGAACCTACCCGAACTCGTATGTTTCATTAAAAAGTAGTTCCCTAACTCGTCTTTTACGGGTGTATTCATGATAATCTTATCGGAATTCGGTATGATTCCTATGAATTGACCCCCGGGTTTCATTCTATTCTTAATTGCTAATAAAGACGTCTCGAATAACGTGTTCGTTTCGAATATATAGTGTAACGCAAAGTTATAACATATGACATCGTATTTCCTTTGGGGGCACGCGAATATATCACCTTCGTAAAAATTAACGCGTATTTTCATGTTCTTGGCGCGCGACTTAGCCTCCTTAAGTGAATCTGGGTTTGGTTCGCACATGCTTATATTAGCCCCGGCGTGTCGCCACTTTTGGAGATCACCGCCGAATCCACATCCTACATCCAAAATACTGTCGCCTTCGCGGGTAGCCGATTGGATGAGGAGACGCTTAGACTCGTTATGGTACTTGCGTATCTCCTCCATTTATTTAACTTAATTTTTTCTTTTTAAATGGTTTACTAAGGTAAAAATCTCAGACTATATAAATGTCATCTAATTCCAATTCCAATTATTCCCCTCGACCAGATTGGCGAACTGAACGAAACTTGTTACAAAATTTTAACCAAGTTTCCAATAAAAAATTGAAAACAATATCTTTAGCAAACGCGTTAAAGCAGATGAAAATGGAGAACGAAAAAAAATTGAAAAATACGAAAAAGAAAAATAAAACAAATAATTCCAAACCCAGTCCCAAAAAACTCACTCGTGAAGAGACCAATAAAAAATTGAAAGAAATGAAAACATTACGTGAAAAGACCATGAAGCAATTAAAAGATGCCAAAATGAGATTAAAACAATTAAAGGAAGAAAAGAAAAATAAAACAAATAATTCCAAACCCATTCCCGAACCCAATTATTTACCTCGTCCATTAGGTTGGCGTAAAACGAAAGAGACCAATAAAAAAGTAGAAAAATCAAAATCATTATCACCATTACGATTTAAAACCAGACCAAAAAAGAATTATCATAAGACGAATGTTCCTAACGTTATTGTACAAAACACTAAACGAAAGAAAGGGGGTGTGTTAAATTCTTTACCGAATGAATATTTTCAGTACAAAAAATAATCACATATTATAGAAATGGTAAACAATATACTGCGAAAAAACGCGGAATTGTATAAAGAAAAACAAAATTTACTTAATAAGATTGAGAAAGAAATTAAAAATATAGAAAAAATTAAGTTAAAACTTGAAAAACTTCTAACCATATATGAACAACAGTATGATAAGATTTTAGTGATTAAGATGTTTAAGAATAAAATACCTCAAAAAAACAGAAATAAGATTAACGGTGATGAAAAAAAAATAGTAAAAAAGATTAATAATACTTCAAAAGAAATTAAATATTTATTAGAAAATTTATTAACATTAACTGATCTTAAACGTAAAATTATGGAAAACATGAACAAACCATTCCAAAATTTTATCTCGGTTCATTTTAGAAATACAAGTAGAAATGGAAATCGAAGATAAGAAGTGTGACGATACCCAACCTGTTGCAAACTGGAAGTGTATAGTGCTTACGTTAGCGTTATCAGGTGGGTACTGGTTTTTACCTCATAGAAACAAGTGGGTCCTTTTAGGACTCTTATATTTTCCGTACATAGCACTCGCCTATTACGACCACTGGTACGCGTGTAAACGTAACCTCGGACCTACGTACCTCGCCATGTTTTACCATTGGATAAAACCTCAAGATTCGGATCAGATCGTCAAGTATAAGAATTGGTGTCCCGAAATCAAAAATAGAGTTCTTTTCATAGACACTGCCATATTACTCGGTTGTTTAGTCGCTTTACCATCGTTTCTCAGATGGAAACCTTAAACTAATGTAAATCCAATATCCTTGGGTGTTATTTTTTCATCGACATTCCAATTATACAAGTAATAATTATTCGTACCCGTACCTCTCATAAATCTATTCATAACGAGTTCTTCTTCGCTTACACTTATATTTGTACAATTGTAAACGTCGAAACCTCTATTACGCGCCATTATTATCGCATCTTTCAAACAGCTTCCTACGTTATAAAACGTGTATGCCTGTTTTACTACACTCCCAGATTCTACGTGTACGTAAGGTATACTATAAAACGAAAGAAACTGATCGGTAGTATCACTTATATAGGAATACATAACATCTTTACGTGGTAATAACCAGTTTTCGACGTATTTTTCATCGATTTCGAGGTACAATTTAAATTGACGAAGGTGTTTTTGTAACATTCGTGTAACACGTGAAATATCATTTTTAGTCATTTCCCTAAAACTCGATGATCCCAATACTAAATTTGGTATTTTGCTTGCTTTTGAAAACCCTATAGAATTTAGTTTTTTAACGTTTATAAGTCTGTGCCAATACCTTACTTCTGTTAACGGTGGGGATACGCGTTTAACTATAGTGTATATAGCTTGTCTTATGTTATATTCTCGAGCGCGACGCGATATTTCGTTTATGAGTAAAGGTGCAAACCCTTTTGACCTTGAATCGTTATCTATACACAAAAAGTTTATTTGGATCATCTTTAGTGACGTTCCGTTTACGTTTACCATGGATGGAACGCCTGTAATACATCCGTGCATGATTTTGGTTTCTGAATTGCGTATAGATATAACGAATTTTTCATCGATTGCTAATCTTAACAATTCGAGTGGGTAATCGAACGCGTAATGTGAATCCCGTATATAATATTTTTTAAGAAACATACACAATTCTTCTAAATAACACGAATCCCACTCGTAACCATCCGGTAAAACGTTCTTTTCGAGTTTGAGGTTCTCGGATGAATCTATTTCGCCCTTAATACAATTGTTTTCTTCTTTTTTTACAGGTTGGTTTTTCCAGTACATTATTTATTAGTATACTTAAAGTTTTAAGTATATACAAGTATATATAAACAATGACATCTCTCGAACAAGATTACACGACCGTACCGGGTCAACTTTATGCCTGTCTTTCAGTAGTAGGACCGGAAGCTCCACAAAAGAATGAAAAATTTGGGATTAAAATTAGGGGTGCGTTTAATTCGCGCGATGAAGCGGCTGCACATGCGAAACGTCTTCAAAAGGAAGACGCAACGTTTGATATTTATGTTGTCGACATGTATAAATGGTTATTGATTCCACCAGACCCGGCTCAAATTGAAGATGCGCACTACGCGGATGAAAAGCTCGAAGAACTCATGGTGGGGTACAAGGAAAATCAAGCTCAGGCCGCCGCCATGTTTGCACAACGTAAAACGGATATGATGGCTGTTAAGGCACCAGGTACCGATACGTACTTTAAGGGTGGTGATGAAAACTCCAAGTTTTACACAAAACCCGATGAAGCTCCCGTAAGTCACCCGGGCGAAGTTTTGGAACGTCTTCAAAAGGAAAAACCAGATGCGGATATGGAAGATTTGGTTAAGGAAGCTGATGAGATTGTCGCGAAAGAAATGGAAGCAGTTCGACTTAAGCGCGAGGCTGAACTCAAGGAACAAATTGAGAAAGAAGAAAAGGAAATGAAGGAAAACGCTGATCAAGCCGTCGTTGAAAATTCTACTGACGCCCAGGTCAAGGAAACTGAAGATGGGGGTGAAGAGGAAGTGACATCTGATGATAAAGAAAACAAACAAGACTAAATTAATTTTGTTACATAAATGTAAGTATGTTGAGTATTATATTGAACATAATCACCATTCTTATTTTGATATGTGTATTAACTTTATTTTTGAGATTGTATTATAAGCAAAAAAATAAACCTGAAACAACATCTAATGGTGATTCTAAAAGTGCTACAAATAACGAAGAAGTAACTGCATCCGAAGTTATGAAAAATACATTTGATGATCCACTAGTTACGAGTCGATCGTATTTTACTGAATCATCATATGGGAAGATTGGTGATTTTAAGGGTCAACAAACACCTTCTGATGTGTATTGGATAGAAGGTAAACCTATCCAGGCCTTAGAATAACCGGTTGCATGGTTTTACCCATGAAAAAACCTAATAAAAATGCAACAAATATGATAATGTACCCGGTTTTGTCTAAATTGGCAAATATATCCGGTTTTTCCTGGTGTATTAACGGTTGTTGGTATATTTGATGTTGTGGTGGAGCGTAGTATTGTTCGTTGTTAACTGGTTCCTGTTCCTCGTGTAAATCGTTATCCTTGTTTAAAAACTCTTCTGGGTTATATTCAATTGGTGTTCCAACTTCGGCTTCCATTTATATAAATTAAAATCTTTTTTTTAAGCTCGATATTACTCATTATCCGAATACTCATCTTCCTCTTCCTCTTCTGAATATTCTTCATCATCATCGTCGTCATCAACAACAAACCCTTTTAAATTTCCATTTTCATCTTCATCTGAATCACATTCGGATTCTTCATCATCCGAACACATATCTTCATCGTCTGTTTGAAGAAGATCAACGTCTGTATCGTATTCATCTTCCTTATAGTCATCTTCTACTTCTTCAAATAATTCTAATCTTTCTGGTGCTTTTGATAATCTTCCAGAGCGTGTTCTTCGACTTACAGACATGTTTTAAATAGTATTAACACATTTCTTTTAAGTATTTTACTCATTAACACGCTATTTATAAAGATTGTAATATTTTATTGGTTAATATATGTTTAGGCGGTGATTTACATTTACATTTTTGAATGAGTAATTTATTTTCTATTTCAAAATTTACATTACTTATACATTTTTCACACGAGTACGATGTAAAAATAATATGTTTTTTTGTATTTTTCTTTTCTACCCTGTTTATTTTAAGGTTTTTGTTTTTGAAAACGTGTTTGTTTATGAAAAGATTCATTAATTCAATAGTTTGTTCGAAATCAACGGGTTCAGCCTTTTTAACAGTGTTTTTTGGTTTATATTTTTCAACTTTGCCATCCTTGTACAATATATTCGTAATTTTAGAAGAGAGTTGGTGTCTTTTGCCTGTGAAATCTTTACAAAACCCAAAATGTCTCATTGTATCGGTAGTAGAAAAGCATTTTTGTGCTATAGTATCTCCTATTACATGAAACCATACGTGATTGGAATTATGATTACATTTTTTATTTTCACAATAAAATGAATTTGTTGCAACAAGGAATTGGTTTTTATTTTCGTAAATTTTTGTTATTCTCGATAGACTCTGACCTTCTAAATTTTTTCTTACAAATTCTTCGACAAGACTAATAGCTTCCTGGTCTTTGAATTCGTTCTTTATTTGTGCGGTCGTAAAAGATCCTTCTGATTTTTTTGAATATTTACTTTCTATTATCACGGGGTCGTCTCTTTCTGTGCGTAAAGTTGCCATGTTCATTATTTTAACATCTGCGACTTGGCCATCTATAGTTTCGAGTAATTGAAATGGACCGTACCTGTATATAAATATTGGTTTGTATTCACTTTGGGTTACTTTACCCGTATGATTGCACTCTGTACATCCTTTACCGGAACACTCTTCGTGTTTACCTTTTTTATGTGACCACGGCATACGAAACCCACTCCCTCTCGCCTTTCTCTGTAAACTTCCATAAACAGCTTCGTCAATTATATCGTTCCAATTTCTTGATCCGTAATACTCGTTCATTATTCGTACGAGATTTTCTCTTATTGCTAAAGCGGATGACTGATTTACGACAAAATCGGGCCAATTTATGTGAATCCCTGTTTTAACTAGGTGACCTACTTTTTTTGGTTGGGCTACGGAAATGAGTGCTTCTTTACCTCCAAATTTTTTAACTCGTTCGCATATTATTTTACAATAATTTTCGAGTTCTGAAAATTCAATTTCATCTTCGTCCTTGTAATCGATATCCACGAAAAAGTTATAATTTTCTGTTTTTTGTTCGACTACGAATATTTTTTCCCCCGAATTATAGGAATCTACGTATTTAGTATAGAAATCATTCAATCTATCAAATGGCACCGAAAGGATACCTCCATCCATAAGCACATGTGATACATTGGTACTGTTCCAGAACCCTTGTTCTTTACACCATGATTTAAACATGGTTACTTACCAAGTAATAGTTTTATTTTTTTATATTGATTAATCACTATCGTAGTGATGTCTCCAAATTGATTTTCGGTACGATATTTCTGGATACTCTTCCTGTTCTGATAAATTCTTTTTTAAAACAAGAAGTTCGTAAACTTTATCATCTTTGTGTAATTCTGCGTACCTATCTGCCTTTTCCTGTGTATAACCATGTCTTTCAACGAGAAGATGTGAAATTTGTGAGAGTATATAGGCCTTCGACTTCATTATTTAATAGAGAAGGTTTTTCTATTGAGTGAAGTTATGCATGCATAAAACTCTGGGTTATTAAGAACGTTTTTAACTATCCTATCCCATTGTTTTTTAGTATTGAATTCTGTTAACGTTTCAAAATTCATAAAATCATTTTCATCGTAAGTTCGTTTATATGGTTGTTTTTGTATTTTTTTAAGGTTTGTTTTCTGTTTCTCATCGTTGAATTTCTTGATAAGTTCAGATTGTTGTTGCGGTGTATAATCTACGAAAAATATAAAGACGTTGTATTCTAAATCAACGCCTGGACTTTCTTTAACTACGAATTTGAAATCTGAATACTGACCTTTTTTAAGGGAAACGACCCCTCTCGTTTCCTCTTCTAGTTCTCTTAAAGCACATCGTATCGGATTTACTATTTCTCTACGCCTGCACCCTCCGGTAACGAAAATCCAATCTTTGAATCGTCGGTCTCGGACAGTCAGAAACTTTGGTTTATCACCCGTAAACGTTACAGGTATTGCAATAGCCTTGTATTTTTTCATTGCTCATTAGCAAGTTATAATTGTAGGAGATGATTATTCTGATGAATCTTCCTCGGATTCTTGATTTTTAAGACTTTCTTCTTCCACTTGGGTTTGTAACGTGTTTCCTTTTTCAGACTCAGATTCTGTAAAAGGGGATGGTCTGGGCCTGGATAAAAATGAAACAAGTTTTCCATTAAATCCCTTGACACCTTCCATTTCTTCGTTCGTTTTTTTGAGTTCCCTGTACATATACGCCGTGGCTACAATACAGACAATTACGGCTACTATTGTCATAGTATCTCGATCAAAGGTAAACATTATTAATATTAAAATGTAGTGTGAATTTTTTAAGTATGTATAATCGCACCCATCTGAACTCCATTTTCTTTTGGGCAATCATACCCCATTTGAGCAAATTGAATCTCCTGGTAATGTCCCTCCTTACACTCCGCATTTTGAGCGGGTTCTTGTTTTTTGGAGTCGACGAGATGATTCAAAGTTCCGGACTTGGGATCGTAAGTAATTATAAATATAAAAGCTGCGATAAAAACTAGTTGCCAGAACATTTATATTAAGTGGCTATAAAAATTAAATTAGTTCGAGTACATCAAACCACCCATACCATTTTCGATACGGAGGATGTTGTAGTTGACGGCGTAGATAGTATTACCGAACGCCATACTATCGGAAACAAGTCTCGCGGAATCGAGTCTACTGAAGTTGAGCGAACCAGTTGGTTGGAGCTTAGCAGTATCGAGACAGAATGGAACCAATAAGATATTCTCAGCGACCGCCGCAGCCTGTGTATGGTAATACACTGGGACCGAGGTGTGGTGTGGAATAACTGGTTTAGAATCCGAAACATCCGTACCGTTAATTTGGAGTTTGACTTTCGAGGATGCAGTCATGGTATTGGTCGCGACCAAATATTTCATTGGGTGATTGAAGCTGAGTTCTTGGATTTTATTGAGGGAAGCGAGCGCCTTTTGTGTTTGTGTGAGAAGCATGTTTTGTGGTGCACTGGAAAGTGCTGTGCGTTCATCGGTATCGAGGTGGAGAAATTGAGCGTACACTTCGAGGTCTCCGACAATATTGGCGTTGTCGGCCCATGTAATTCTCAATTCAACATCGTGGTATTGAAGTGCAATCAATGGGATCGCGGATTGGACATTTTCACAAAACGAGAATCTGAGTGGGTAGAATTTTTCCGACGAGTATTGAGCTCTCGAGTACGTTTGGTTCATAACCGTTGGTGCGAGAGCAGTAGAGAAATCGTAATCTTGTTCGTCGATGACTTGACCACCGATCAAAAGTTCAACTTTGGAGACGTTTTCGTTCCAAAGGGTAACACTACCCGCTCTATTAGCGATGTAGACGTAACCGAGCATGTCACCTTTTCTTTCAATTCGAACAGTTGACATACCAGCTCGAGCTGGGTTGCCCTGGATAGTTTGTCTTTCGACAGTTTGGGCGAAGTTTGTGTGACGTTTGTAGTTGGACCTGAAAAAAGAAACTTCAGGTTGACCTACGAGATGCGCATCTTGCGCACCGATTGCAACGAGTTGGGCAATACCTCCAGACATATTTTATATTATACCAAGGTTTTTTATTTTTAAGCCTGTGTATAATATGAAAGATTTATAAAAAAAGAATTTAAGCTGCTGTAAATGAAATCGCGTTCATATATATTTTTTCCGCACCTGATGCACCTATCTTTGATACGGTCAAAAGAGCATGACCATTCTGGTCTATAGAAACATCGGACGTAAACGCTATAAAATCGATACCAGTTGTTATCGTTTTTAAGACTTTTCTATCTGCCCCTGATGCTAAGAGTGGTACCACAACTTGACCTCCGCTTGGTAAATTTTGTATATCGAGTATAGCAACGTCCGCGTCTATCGACGTGAGTGGAGCTGTACCGTAACTCTTATTCAGTGCGTTTATCGTAAGCGTCCCTGTCCCCGTTGTAAATGACGAAGTAATTTGTGTATTTGTAAGTTGGAGGTTTTGGGAATATACGTTACCACCCGAGTGTACGTCATTTCCTATTTTAATGTTATTAGTCGTAACAAATGCGTTACCCGTAGCTGTAAACTGGATAACATTTGAAGTTACATTTGCACTCGCGCCTGCACTCGCAACATCATCTAAATTGAACGGTGACGCGGCGACATGTAAAGCGCCTATTGTAATGCTATCCGCTGCTACGTTCCCTGAAACTGTGAGTACATTGGATTCGTACGTGTTTATCGTAAGGTTAGCGGCTGCGACTGATGGACCTATAGAAACATTTGCGTTGTACTCGTGAATATTATCGAGTGTCGAACCACCTTGTCCTCCTGAATCGTAAATCTCACCGGTCGTTGTATTGAACGATAAAACGTTATTCGAAGGCGCTGCATAAGCTGGGTCGAGTTTTATAGCGTTATCGATCTTGAACGATGCTACTCCACCTGCCGACGATTTAATTAAAACATCACCTGCGTAATCGATTTGTTTCGTAGCGGCGATGTCGATATCACCCGCGGATGTTAAACCCGTGGTCGTGTTATTAAACGCGACTGTTTGTGTTGTCGTTGCACCCCCGTCTGTAATAGCCTGTAAAGTCGAAGAAACGTCGTCCCACGCTACTCCGGTATTATCGCTTCTAAGGAATTTTTTACTTGTTGTTGTATGAGGACTAAGTTTAGATAATACATCTCCAGACGCTGGTCCTAATAACAGATCGTTTTCTGCTAGGTAAGTTTGACCCGTACCACCTTTCTGCATTGTAACCTGTGAGCTCAAATTAAGGGGATTGAGTACCGATATACCTGTAGTTACACCCGTACCACCACGTGCAGTAGCAAGTGTTCCGGTACTGACATTACTAGCATTAAGTGCCTCGAGTCCCGAACCATCTCCGGATATAGTATCGTCCCACGATATACCCGCGGCTGAACTTTTAAGGAATTTTTCAGATGGACCTCCTGGTTGTGTAAACGAAAGACGTGACAATGTCCATTTGGCATCGTTCGACCCAGGATTGTTTATATGAGTAACAACAAAAGCAAGGTATGAATAGGCTGTTGTATTGGTAAACGACTCTGTAGTACCATTTGTGTCATCTACAAGTGTTGTAGAAGAATGTAATTGCGTCCAACTTGAACCGTTAGTACTTCCCAGGATACGCCATGAATTTGGACGAACAGCCCAATCCGGTGAGGAGTTATCTGGTCTTGCTTTTACAAATACCGATGTCGGTGTTATAGCACTCGCGAGTTGGATTTTTACCCATTCTCCATTTACACCACCTAAAGAGTTACTTCCCGTGTACCCGTAAGGAATGGAATAACTATAAGCTAATGGGGATACATAGTTTTTACCATCATTTCCATCAAACGCCCTCCATGCGTCTGTGGAACTATCACCCGAAGATGCGGTATTTCCACCCGACGAGTTAGCGGACATAACTGCTGGAACCGTACTACTAGCTGTTGGTACATAAGCACTAAGTTTAGATAACGCCGTTCCAGATGCTGGTCCTAATAACAGATCGTTTTCTGAAACTGAATTTATACCCGTACCACCACTTGCAATTTCAATAGCAGTACCTGCGGTTACTTTACCCGTCGTCGTGACGTTACCGGATAAGACGTTACCCCAAACGTTTGCCGTTATGTATCCATCAGTCGTTGTCATAGTTGGTACAACCGTATCGCTTTCGGATTTACTTGTTGTATAAGCGATGGTATATTCCTTACCTATGGTCTGACCCAAAAAACCTGCAAATACGTTTGCGGTTGGTCGCGTCATGTGTTGCCCCATATCCTTTGCATCTATGGTATTTCCGTGTGCGACTGCAAATATTTTATCGGTAATGTAGTGATCGTTCGAGTGTTGTGAGTAAACATTACCTTGGACAGTTAAGTTTCCGGAAATGACTACGTTTGAACTAATAGATGTAATTTCATTACCTTCGTCATATTCAATTTTACTCTCCTCAAAAACGCCAGAAGCGTTCACGTACGGTATACTTTTTTGAGTGAAGCTTCCAGCACCCGTACCACCTCGATTTATAGAAAGTATACCAGTATTAGTACCCTGACCTAAATCTAAATGAGTTATACTCGAACCGTTTCCTTGAAAAGTAGATGCAGATATAGTACCAGATGATGCATTTAATACAGTTCCAGTACCGTTTAATGCAACTTGTGCATCCGTTACTTCTAGAGCCACACCCGAAGCTTTAGTTAATGTCATAACTGCATCGGAAACGTTAGATACACCTGTTTGTGATTCAAGTACTTCGTCTAACGTAAGTGGAACATCGGACCATATGGGTGCCGTTTTACCCGTGTTTAATCGAAGAAATTGACCTGCAGTTGCCGATGATACACCTAATGTACTAAGTGTACCTGATGCAGATGCGTATGGTATATCACCTATTGTATATGAATCACCAATACCCGTACCACCTCTTGCGACAGTGAGAATACCCGTAGTTATATCACCCGTATCCATCTCACCTGATATACTTGTTGCAGTAATTGTAGATGCCGATATGGCATTGGATCCTCTTATTTCGCCGTAGAGACCTGCCTCTGCACTAACTTTATTTGCTTCTACGACATTAGACCCTAAAAGATCACCATACATTGTTAGTGCACTAACTCTATTCGCTGATACAACATTAGACCCTTTTATTTCACCGTATATACCTGTCAATGCAATAAGATCATCGGTCGCTACGTCGGTACCTTGTATATTTGTTGCAGTAATATCAGTTGCTGATATATTTGTTGCTTCTACGACATTAGATCCTAATACATGACCATATAGACCTGTAGACGCACTTGTATTTACACTTGTAATGTCACTTGCCGTAATTAAATTAGACCCACTTATGTTACCAAATATATAGTCATCGACAACTATATTACTATACGCTTTTAACGATGTTGTTGGGTGAGTAAGATCGAGCGTGTTCGTTGTTATACTCGCTTTATCGGTAACAATTTGTAAATTGAGATTTGATAAGAGACCACCATCACCGTGATAATATTGTGCGTTTATATTTCCGGTTGTTTCTAATGCGTATTTTGAGTTGGTAGGTACATTCATAACGGTTTGGCCATTGGCGCCTAAAGTAAACAAATCCTGTGGGTTTGTATTTGCTATGGCAACGTGAGATGTTGCTTGTATATCCCCGGTATGTATAATACCCGAAACTTGAATTTTATTTGTATTATCTTTATCGATAACGACTGCATCTCCCTCAGTCGTTAACCTATTTGTTTTTGTATTACCTACAATTCGGAGATCATCGGTATCACCCACTGCTCCTTTAATAAAAACCTTATCGGCTACAGATAAAGCGTGTGTAGGGAGTGTATTTGCAATACCTACGTTAGATGATGTAACGAAAGATGTCGTTGGGTGATTAAATTCAACTACATTTGCTGTAGTGTTACCTACAGTAGTTGCATTTTGTAAAGTAATACCACCTAACAAATCTGTAGCTACACCTGAATCTACAAGTTCTGCTGTTTGTGCGTGGTATGCGAAAAAGTTTGCGCCTGCTAATTCTGCGACCCGTAAAGGTGTCATATAAACTGAACCTGGTGTTGCCGCCGCTATGGGTGCATCTGACGCATTTATCACGATAGTGTTTTCGGCCTGATTATCATTAGCGTGTTTACCAAACCGGATTTTGGTAGACCGCTCGATGGTAGGTATATTTTTAACCATTTAATATAAGTAAGTATTTTTAATTGGCGTATGTCAAACCCGCCATACCATTTTCGATTCTGAGAATGTTGTAATTTACGGCGTATATTGGGTCGTTTATAATCATATTTTGACTATGTATCTTTGCAGAGTCTAAACGACTAAAATTGAGCGTTCCTGTCGGTTGGAGTGAGCTCGTCGAAAGACAAAAGCAGTATAAAAAGAAATCGGGTGACGTTACGAATTGTGTGTGGTAATAGTTTTGAATTTCCATAAAATGTGGTTTCCCCCACTTATAATTACCTATATCGAGACCGTTTATCTCAATTTTTATTTTATTACTCGCGGATGTTAACGCGCCCTCTGTTGATGTATCGGAACACGCGAGGTATTTTACGGGGTGGTTAAACGTAAGTTCTTGTGTAAGTTCCTGCGAAGGAATACTTTTTTGAACTTGTGTTATGAGTAGATCATGGTTTCGTGATACTATATTTCCACGTTCTTCGTTATCAAGGTAATAATAATTTGAATAACACTCGACGTTATAATTAGCCGCTTGAGAACCCCAGTGAATACGTAATTCAACTTCGTGGTATCTCAAAGCAACCATGGGTATAGCACATTGAGGACCTTCACAAAAAAAGAAACGCAAAGGGTAAAAGTATGAACGTGCACTTATACCTGGGTGTGTACCATTTGAGCTTTTAGAAACGTTCGTCGCGAACGTATCTATTGCTATTCTTTCGGTAAATGCGGCGTCTTGTGAATCTATGACCTGACCACCAATAAGCAATTCGACCCTGTCGATTATATTTTCCCAGTGTTGGATATCAAGCGATTTTGTGTTATCGTCTATAGTAAAGTATGTATATCCTAATAAGTCACCTGATCTTGGAAATTTGATCGATGACATAGCGTTATTTTTCACAGCTCCCTGTATCGTTTGCTTTTCTGTGGATTGTGAAAAATTAGAATGCCGTTTGAAAGTTGAGCTAAAGAATGAAATTTCTGGTTTTCCCATAATGTGCTCATCTTGAGCACCAATGGCAATAAGTTGAACAACACCAGAAGACATTTATAATAAGAAAAGGTTAAAATTATACGTGTATATCGCCCTGAAAATATTAGAAGGCTAAATTTCTTTTTTTGCAAACGAATCTAAATATTAAACAGGTTTCGGTTGTATCCGCCGCTGCACCTGTTTCCTTTAACAACTCAACAGTCATTCTATCGAGTTTCTTTATTGGGTTATAATATTGTTGAATAACTGGGTATTCATTTTTAAAAATGAGTCGAGACGTTCCACCTGTTACGAGAGAACCAAAAACACCATTTAACATATTATCATCAGCCGTATCAAGATCTGTTTTTCCTCTTTGAGAAAAGAAAGTTCTTAATTCGTCAATTTTGAGGTGGACGAGTTTGTGCGCTCCACCTATACCGTTAATATGAGCAGCTGTTAATTGAGCCTGGACTATATTTTCGAGTGGTGTTGGGAAGAATGTAGTAAATTTTTGTTTTGAAGAATCATCAACAGAATCAACGATAACGGTGTGATATTCATATTCGAAATCGGGTAAAGTTGACTGACTAGTCACTAACGCCATTTATATATACTGGAGATTTTACTTCATCTTATAACTCGACTGTTCTTTGACGAGTTGTTGTCCGCCACAGACCCCACCTCGACTATCGGAATAGTACGAGTTACCGAGGCACGATGGCTTCGATTCGAGATCAAAAAGGGAACCTTCATTCGTTGTTTCAATTTCGATGGTCTGGTAATTGCTGGTTCGCATGGCGGCGAGAGCACATAACATCAAGAAGACAATAGCGATTGCCTTGAGAGTATTTTTGTTGGTGGCGTTGAGTTTCATTTGTTATGAACAAATATTTTTTATAAAGTGCGTTAAAGGATTTAGAATACTTTCAATATAAAGATTAAATGGACGGTGAGATTATCCTCAATAGAAGTGATACAAATGTAATGAAACTTGATGATAACGAACAGGCTCTTATGAATGAGATTGAGATTGAAATACCAAGACCTCAGCCTGTGAAAAAGCAAATGCCAAAACCCATGAAGACGCAATTTACACCACCACAAACACAATCTTTTCAGGAAGATATTGATTCTTTCGCAAATCCAAATAAACAAAATCCACCTTCGGTACCACCACCAGAAGACCCAGTTGATTATGGTGAATACGAAGAAGAGGAACCGGGGTACGAGTATGCGGGTGGAGGAGGAGGTGGTGGAATGCCTTATATGGAAGAGGAAAAACCATCACCAGGCTATAAAACCATCGATGAAGAAAAAGCCGATCTCGTAAACAAACTCGGAAGACTCGAAAAGAAAGGGTTTACGGTAAACAAGAGATTGAATGTATATTCACCAATAGACGAACTTAGAAACGAAGTAAAGAGAATTACGTATAGCATAGACGTTGATAAATCTATAAAGTTTTCGAGACGTATGCTCGTTGCGTGTACGACCGGTCTTGAATTCTTAAACAAAAAGTATAACCCATTTGAAATTCAGCTCGACGGTTGGTCTGAAAATGTTATGGAAAATGTAGACGATTACGATGAAGTTTTTGAAGAATTATACGTGAAATACAGAACGAAAATGCACGTTGCCCCAGAAGTAAAACTTATTATGATGCTTGGTGGATCAGCTATGATGTTTCACTTAACGAATAGTATGTTTAAATCAGTCATGCCTAACATGAACGATGTGATTAAACAAAACCCAGGACTCGTTCAAAACATGGTATCTGCGGTACAAAACACAGTTCCTAAATCCCAACAGGGTACGGGTGAACCAACCGTCGATGAAAACGGGAGACGAGAAATGCAAGGTCCGGGGTTTGATATCTCGAGTCTTATGGGAAATATTATGATGCCTCCCCAACCACCAATGAACACAACAAGTATAAATAAACCAGACGATACAGAAATTGATATCGAAGACGATATTTCGGATATTGCCGAACCACCAAATTTTGATACGGGTAAAGAAGGCGGCGATGACGAAGTGCGAGAAGTCAAAGTCACCCAGACCAAATCGAAAAGAGGGGGTGGAAAAAAGAAAAAGACAGTCGAAATTAATTTGTAAACTTACTATAAATGATAGGGTATTGTCCTTTAGATGAAGACCCTATTGAGATACCTTCTCGGCGGCGAGAAGTTGCACCCCCGACCCCAGTCGAACCACAGGCGGCGGTGAGACCTAGACGTTCTAGATCTTTCCTCGGTGAAGACGATACGGAGTGCAATTTCGTCGTTATGTTTTTCATTGCGGGCGTAATTGCCTTAGCGGTTATGGACGCACTTCCTAATAAAAAGTGATCGACTAAACCATCTACCATCCTGCTTTTCCAGCATGGTAAATGTGATTTTGTTTCATTTATGTATAATTCGTTATCCGCAATGGTACGTACATCCTACAAACGCCGCTATATGAACTGCGTTTTCCTGTGTCGTTTCTATACCATTTGTGTCTAAATACCGTATATTATATGCCAACTCTGTTTCTGATGTATCTTCCCATTGAAATACACCGTTACTATCGATATCGTTAACCATTTCGGTTCTAACATCTTGTGTATAAAGTGCCTTTGTTTCATCATCGAGTGTATTGTAAAACGTTTCCGTACACGTATCATTATCAGTAGATCGCACGTAATACGTGTTCGTAGCACTAACTTTCTTTATTTGTTTTACGGGTACTTGTCCCGGGTTAAAGTTACAATCCATTGTTATTTTTGCGACCGTATAGTTTGCAAGAAACTCAGACGTTTGTTTCATACCGTACCCACTCACGTTAGACGTCGTTATATAATCACCCGCCTCTAAATTACCGTTTGTGTTTACTATCCATACACCACCTTCACCTATTGAGTTAATGTATACCCTGTTATCACCTTTTTCCTTATTCCATTCATTCACTAAGTGTCCAGCTTTTTGTTCTCGTCTTTCTTCATTTGGATTTTCACCCCATGATATAACGCCAAAACACGCCTTATCTTGTGCCCTTGTTGATATTTTAACAACGGGTATAGCTTCATTTACGTTTATATTTTTTGCCCCTCTCAAAGGTACAGTTGTATTAATTGATAAGTAATCGTTTTGGTTAGATGAAACGATCAAACCTGCATAATTAGAAACATTTGTAGGTGTTATGTCTATTACAGGACTTACGTGTTGACCTGTAAATGATATAATACCATTACTACCAGCACCAGCTGTATCGTTTTCAAACCGAAATATTCGCTTTATGGGGTTATGTGACTGACTTGTATTAGCAAACCAACCTAAATTTTGGTTCCAAGTTGGTGTATTAGTTGTAGCCATGTACCAGTTACCACTACCTCTATTCATGTGTATGAATGCAGTGTAATTTGTACCATCGAGAGAGATAGTTTGTGAACTCGATACGTGAAGAGGTGAAGATGGTGATGATGTTCCGATACCAAGTTTATCATATATTCGAACAGCTCTATCTGTAGCAGTCGTTCCCGCACCTACAATATCGAGCGCGTCGTTAGTACCCGGACCCCACGTACTGTACCCAATTTTACCTGCGTCTGTTTGTTTTCCGGATACACCCGTCCCCCATTCGAACGTATTTGTTCCGGATAACGATGAACCTCCACCAACACCACTTACCGTTGTCCATGACATTGCACCCCCACCACTCGATGTAAGTACTTGTCCACTCGAACCCGCAGAACCATTTGCACGTAAACCACCTGTTATGTCCGCATTACCTACAACGTCTAACGCGTAACCTGGAGTCGTTGTCCCAATACCAATTTTACCAGCATTATCGATTTTTACTTTTGAATTAAATGTAGAAGTTGTACCATAAATATCAATATTATACCAATCAATTTCAGTGATTCCTCCAGAAATCATATTCAGAATAATTAAAATTTTATTGTATGGTTCGTCGTTAATGTAATTCGGTGTTCTAGTGAATATGGTATTATTACCATTATTAGCAAAACTAAGATAACCTAAATCACCAGTATCATGTATAAGATTGTATTCTATACCATCGTTACTACCAAATACATATGCTATTCTAGGCTGACATTCTCTATTTCTACAGTTTATATCTAATTGAGTGAGGAAAATTGGATCTGTGAACTGAAGTTCTATCCATTCACCTTTATATCCCGCAATTCTTTCCGTTGTACCTATATATGATCCAGGATCTACTCCGTTAGAATACGCGCCACCGTTCTCGTCGCCCAAAGTCCAATTATAATTATCGCCAGTATTATCATCAAACGCCCTATATGCATTGTATACATCCCTTGATGCAGTCACTGTATATCCAGATGAAATATTAGCCGTTAATGCAACTGAAGGATGCGTTACTGTTCCGCCTATTACTATTTCTCCCCATTCTGTAGGTGATTGTGTTGCTCCGGCTTGATTAAATTTATAATCCAATTCTTTATTTATATAATCAAAACCCAAACCTGTTAGTTCTCTACCACGACCTATAAAACCTTGTGTAGACTTAATTTTTCCATCTACATGTATAACTTCTGTTGGTGAAGTAACATTTATACCTAACATACCAGCACCACCTGTGTTCCTGTGCATGACAGCACGTATATCTTCTAGTGTTCTATCGTACCCTGTATTTAAATCGAACGCTATTTGTCCACCTTTTAACCGTATTCTATCTGGTCCTAATGTACCACCACCGGATGCATTTGCGTTATCTCCGCCTTTAAAAATTAATAGTTCGGTTTTTTCGTCGGTTTCATAAACGCGATTTTCTATAACTGACATTTCGTGCGCATTTTCTGCTTGTGAACCACCTAAGTATATACTTTTATTACCATCACTCGAATGGTCGTTTGTACCTACAGATATACCACTTGTTTGAAGATTTCCATCGAACGTTGCGTTACCTTTAATCACCATAGACTGAAAGATATTGTATACCCAAACATTTGACATACCTGTAGAAATCTGACCATTCGAACCAGATATTGTTGTAGTTGCACCTCCTATATATGTTATAGAAGGTACAGAAAAAGAATTTGGTCGACTAGGGGCACCAAAACCATGGTGTTCGTCTTTTCCTATAGCTATCATTTCACTTTCACCATCAACAGATATAGATTCACCTAACCGGTGTTTATCACTACCATTAATCCAAGTTTCAATTTCAACCGTTTCATTTGGAAAACTTACCCATTTATATCCATCATAATCGAACGTAACAACACTACCTTTACTGTCATAACCTGGGGCGCCAGCAATTATACGCTTACCTGAACCACCAAAACGTGTATACCATCCAAGCAACATGTTAGTTTGGGATGCAGTTACATGTTTAGGATCTTGTCCCATTTCTTTCCACGCGGCATTAGCCTGATCCCAATCAAGTGTGTATATTCTTCCCGACATGACTTGAGGAGACGCGTTTGATGTACCGTAACTTCCGGGAGCACCTGCTAATATACGCGTACCCGACCTGTTTACATCTACAGATACACCAAGTGCGTCCAACCATCTAACTTTTTTAGGGTGTGTATCATCTGTCAAACCTATACCAGTTGTACCTATAACAGATGTCATAGAAACGTTACTGGTCCAAGTCGTACCATTATCTAAAACAGTAACATTATCGTAAACGTGTGCGTTACCGGTATATTGAAATGAGTCAACTGGCAAACCGAGTCGTCCCCCCTGTAATTGGTCACTGACACTCCATATACTTCTTATTGATGGTTCTCCTACGATTATCTTATGTCCTACATTTGTTATACCTAGAGAATACCCAAAATAAAAATTTTTCCATGTTGCGGGTGTGGTAGTTGATAAAGTTCCCGAAGGTGAATTTAAGGTTTGTTGTAAAGTATAGTTTGAACCATCCCACTTGTATATATAAACTTTACCTTCGGATACGGGTATACTATTAAAATCAATATTACCGCTGTTGTTTGGTACTAGTGTGTTATAGAAAGGTGCACCAACAGCTAATATGTTACCGTCTTTTTGGGATAAAGCGATGGAGTGTCCAAACCCTCCCTGTTGTGATACCACAGAACCTCTCTGTGTCCATCCAGTACCAGTACTATCTTTGGTAAATACGTAAGCATAACCATTAATATTCGATACAGATCCAAACCATGTTCCTGGTGCGCCTACAGCTACCATATCTGCATTATCTGTTCCGTCAAGAGATCTACCAAAATCTTCACTAGTTCGATCTAGGATGAAATTAAAGTTAGGTACCATAATGTGGGCAAAATTGGGGCCTCCGCTGGAAGCGTTTCTTCTTTTAAGTACAACTGCAAAATATGTATACGTGGTAGAGATTGTAAGATTATCTATAATATCATCACCATGAGTCCACCCGGATGGAATTGTAAAATTTCCTAAATTCGTCCAGTTTATATCATCGTTACTTCCTAATATAGTCCATTCTTTTGGAATTTGGTAGACAGCTGGTAACCCACTCCAGTCCCCGCCGGTCATGAGTTTAAAACTAGTAGGCTGAATTCCAACTGATGTTTGCAATTTTATCCATTCACCGGTTACGCCTCCTAAACTGGTCGAACCAGTATATGAACCATTGGGTAGACCTTGGTTATTGGTTGTTGGATACACGCTTAAAATCCGATAATAGCTCATATATGTTTCATAAGTATCACCAAAAGCGAACTGTGGGAAATATCTACCACTAGAGGTGTTTGATGTAGTTGCAGTATATGTTATACCATCATTCATTGTCCGTTGAGAGGTCATCATCGTCTCCGGTGGGTAAGAAACGGAGGGGTACCTACGTGTTGAATTACCTAAAATCGTATCTTCGTGGTACCAAAGTTTTGATGTTTCGTTATAAGCGTATACGTTACACAAATTATTAAGTGGTTCCCCTGTAAATATTCTTTGAATTATACCTTTTTTACCCCGAGACAATTTAGATCCGGTAGGTACACAATATTTTGAAGTGAAGCCATCTTTCCTTTCTCTAAAATATACTGGATCTTCCGGACCCGTATTGTTTTGGTTAGTAGAAAGGAAGTAAGGATACATACCAGTGATACCATCACCCGCAAATGTACCAGGAAAATTATATGCCGACATTATACTATAGTTTACTTATATTAATTTTATACTTATTCCCACGGTTCAGATGCAATATCAACGTATTGAAGAGTTATAGTTTTACTTCCTTCGGTTGTTATACCTGCTGCTGTAACATTTGTCAAATTGGCACCATCACCCTGGAATGAAGTTGCATTTACTGTACCGTTAACATCTAATGGGTACGATGGGTTTGTAGTTCCTACACCAATTTTACCAGTATTATCGATGTGTACTTTAGGGGTAAACGTACCAACGGTACCATAAATATCAATATTATTCCAATACTGATAATTTCCTCCACTAATCATATTCAAAATAATTAAAATTCTATCGTGTGGATCACCGTTAACGTAATCCGGTGTTCTAGTGAATATGGTACTATTACCACCACTAGCATAACTTGTATAACCTAAATCGCCAGTATCGTGTATAAGATCGTATTCTATACCATCGTTACTACCGAATACATATGCTATTCGTGGTTTGTGCCACGAATCTGCATTTATATCTAATCGAGTGAGGTAAATTCTATTTGGTAATTGAATTTCTATCCATTCACCTTTATACCCGGGAATTCTTTCGACTGAACCTAGATACCCTCCACGATTTTCAGAGTTAGAATAACGATCGGTAAATTCCCAATAGGTTGAGGTATTATCGTCAAACGCTTTCCATGCATTTGTTACATCCAGCGATGCGGTTACTGTATATCCAGATGAAGTATTACTCGTTAATGCAAGTGTAGGATACGCTGTCGCTGCACTTATTGCTAGTTCTCCCCAGTCTGTAGGTGATTTTGATGCTCCAGCTTGATTAAATCTTACATCAATTGTATTATTTATATAATCAAAGCTTAAACCTACTATTTCTCTACCTTTACCTACAAACCCCTGAGTACTCTTAATTTTTCCATCTGCGTGTATAGCTTCGGTTGGTGACAGGGTATTTATACCTAACATACCAGCACCACCGGCGTTTCCGTGCATGACAGCGCGTATATCTTCTAGTGTTCTATCGTACCCCGCATTTAAATCAAATGCTATTTGACCACCTTTTAACCGTATTCTATCTGGACCGTATGTACCACCACCAGTTGCATCTGCGTTATCATTACCTTTAAATAAAAGTAGTTCGGCCTTTTCTTCAGTTTCATAAACGCGGTTTTCTATAACTGTGAGTTCATACGCATTATCTGATTTCGAACCACCGAAGTATATACTTTTATTACTCGTACTCGAATCGTCGTTTGTACCTATAGATATACCTGTTCCTTGAAGATATCCTCCTACAGTTACGTTACCTTTAACAACCATAGACTGATTGATATTGTATGCCCAAATATTTGACATACCTGTATCAATTTGGCTATTCGAACCAGCTACTGTTGTAGTTGCACCTCCTATATATGTTATATCACGTACAGTAAACGCATTCGGTCTAATTCCAACAACCGGAAAAATATAGTGACCGAAATGGTGTTCGACTTTTCCTATAGCTACCATTTCACCTTCACCATCAACAGATATGGATTCGCCTAACTTATGTCGATAATTCGTAAAGTACATACTAACCCCATTCCAACTTGTCATATCAACCATTTCATTTGGAAAACTTACCCACTGATCTCCATTCCAATCGAATATGATAACGTTACCCTTAGTATATGAGAATGGATAACCCGTGGCACCAGCAACTATACGCCTACCCGAACCATCAAAACGTGCAGAAAATCCAAGCATCATGTTAGTTTGGGGTGCAGCTATATGTTTAGCCTCTTGTCCCATTTCTTTCCATTCAACATCTACCGGATCCCAATCGAGTGTATATACTCTCCCTGACATGGTATGTGGTGCCGCATTTGATGTACCGTAACTTCCAGGTCCACCTGCTAATATACGTGTACCCGCTCTGTTTATATCTACAGATGTACCAAGTGCGTCCAACCACCTAACTTTTTTAGGGTGTGTATCATCTGTCAAACCTATACCAGTTGTACCTATAACAGATGTCATAGAAACGTTACTTGTTGTATTCCAGGTCGTACCACCGTCTAAAACGGTAAAATTATCGTAAACGTGTGCATTACCGGTATATTGAAATGCGTTAGTATTAAGGATCCCTGGTGTTTGACCAACACTACCACCACCATCCTGTTTTTGTTCCGGTTCATACCAAATATTTCTTATTGATGGTTCACCTACTATTATCTTATCACCTACATCTGTTATACCTAAGGAGTACCCAAAATAGAAATTTTGCCATGTTGCGGGTGTTGTGGTAGTTGATAAAGTTCCCGAAGGTGAATTTAAGGTTTGTTGTAAAGTATAGTTTGAACCATCCCATTTGTATATATAAACTTTACCTTCAGATACGTTTATATTATAAAAATTAATATCACCACTGTTGTTTGGTACTAGTGTATTATAGAAAGGTGCACCAACAACTAATATGTTACCGTCGTATTGCGATAAAGCGACGGAGTGTCCAAACCCTCCCTGTTGTGATACCACAGAACCTCTTTGTGTCCATCCATTATTATTACTATTTTTAGTGAATACGTAAGCATAACCATCAATATTTGATGCAGACCCAAACCATGTTCCCGGTGCGCCTATAGCTACCATATCTGCGTTATCCGTTCCGTCGAGAGATCTACCAAAATCTTCACTTGGATACGCGGTGTAAAGAGTAAAAGCGGGTATTTCTACCACTTGAGGATCATTAGCGTGGAGCCATCCGTCAGTTTTTCTTGATGTAATTACAAGTGCAAAATATGTATATGTGGTATTTAGTGTAAAACTGCCATTAATATCTGCCTGCCATGTATGGGTGCCTGGCGTATTAGTATTTGTATAGTTACCTAAATTCGTCCAGTTTGAATTGTCATTACTTGCTAATATAGTGTAGGTGTTGACGACGGTAAACGATTGCGCCCCGTCTAGATTATACATTCTGAATCCACTAGGTTGAATTCCAGTTGATAATTGTAATTTTAACCATTCGCCGGATACACCTCCTAAACTAGACGAACCAGTGTAGGTACCAGGAAC
>Ga0209404_10000435_pt1 | contig 32394 bp, 25 predicted proteins | sample TroAtlMetagenome_2_FD_187447 | JGI IMG/M metagenome (GOLD analysis project Ga0209404, IMG submission 187447) | Marine eukaryotic phytoplankton communities from Atlantic Ocean - Tropical Atlantic ANT8 Metagenome (SPAdes) (version 2) | ecosystem: Environmental > Aquatic > Marine > Oceanic...
GACGATGGCCTGTTCTGGATGGCGTGGAAGGATTTTAGTGCGATCTTCGACACGGTCCAGGTATGCGCCAGAAGGATGGACGCGCCGCGCGGCACGCACCGGGGCGTCGGGTCTCGCGGCACGACGCCTATGACGTCGCCTGTGACGTCGCCCGTGCGACCTCGCAAGGCGGGCGCGGTCCGCTCCGAGACGGCCGTCGAGGCGGCGCCGCCTTCAGTGGACGCTGATCTGCCGCCGCCCCCGCAACACCACCACAACAGCATGGAAGACGCGCCCGCGACTCCGCCTGCTGACTGGCAGCCGACGCGCCTCGGCATCTCCTACCGGCCGTGCCGCCTCGCCGTCGAGTACGTGTCCGCCGGCAAGGCCTACCGCAAGCTCATGCCCGTCGCCGGGGGCGCGGACGACACGCCCGAGCGCGTCCTCACGGGCCTCGAGCGCGACTTCGGCGCCTACCTCGACTTCGAGGAGAAGCTCTCGCGGTCGCAGACGCTGCGCCTCGTGGAGATGCTGCTGGCGAGCGCCGCCTGAGTACTCCTCCTAGTACTCCAAGTAATTCATATATACTTAACCGACGGGCGCGCTGCAGACGATCGCCGCGAGGAGTGGGTGGTCGTAGCCGGCCGGGAGCGGCGGGATGGATAGTATCGCGTCGTCGTCGTTGAGCCGCCTGTATAAATGTGAGGCGAGCTCGCGGTTCACCAACTTGAGCTCGCTGCCGAGCGGCTGGGCTGAATCATCGGAATCAAAACCAGCAGTAGGTGCGCCTCTGACCCAGCGAAAGTCAAAGCGCACAAGAGTACGCCTCGTTACCTCGTTCAACGACGCCGCCAGCACCGAGAAATCCTCGTCGCCGCTCGCCAATGCGCGCCCGAGAACGTCCAATAATTCGTTCCTAACGACTGTCGACAACCAAAACTGCTCTTCCGGTGGGCGGAAGACCTCTCCCGAAATCGACGACAGGACGAGTGGTGGAAAGACCTCTCCGTCACCCTCGCCGCCGAATACCAGGACCTTACCTTTGTACGCGCAGCAGGAATGATAATACCGGAACTCGGGGAGGCTCTTGACCTGGCTCCACCCGGCAGGCCGACCGTCTTTGCCTTCCGGACTGAACACGATGACACTGCGCGTCAGATTCCTTGTCTCGTCCTTGCCACCGACAACGTAAAGTCTGCCGTCGCACACACAGCCGGCGCCGTAGTATCGCGGGCCGGGCAAATCCGGTCCAAGACTCCACGTCCTCGTCTCGAAGTCGAAGATTTGGAGCTCGTCGCTCGCAATGCGCCAGCCGTTCACCCAGCGGAGGCCTCCTGCGACATATAGTTTTGTACCGATAACGCCTCCGACAAAATTGCTAACAGCCGAGGGCATGGGCGGCAGGTTCGTCCAAGCCTGATCTGTCGGGTTGGCGAGCATCTGCATCGTGCCGACCTCCTCGTCGAAGTGTCCATTATTTATGGCGGGATCCGGGTCTAGCAAATCTCCCCGCACCCGCCAGCCCCCGACGACGACGAGGGCGTCCGTGGTCGGGTCGACGGCGGCGTATGCGCTCGTACGTCGCTCGCACTTCGCCGGGAGCTCCGTCCACTCGTCCGTCGCCGCATCATAAGTCACGACGTCGCCCACGCCCGTCCGCATCGACCAGGCATCTTCCTCATTCTTCACGGTGCGCGTCCCGCCCACACATAGTACGCGACCGCGCCAGCAAGTGACGGCCGAGTCGCACCTTGGTCGGGGATCAGGGCGCATTTTGCGCCACTTGCCACCTATCAATTGCCAGCAATCCTCGCGGTCCGGGGTAGGGTCCGACTCGCCTCGTTCGAACACGCTGTCGCCGCCGCCCGCCACTATCAGAGCTGTCTCAGTCCAGCCGCACGTGGTCCGCAGACGCTGCAGCCCGACGCGTTCAGCCGCGGCCCGCCACCGCTTGGAAACGCAGCGCAGCGCGTCGTGGTCGGCTTTGGGCACGCGGCACGCAATTAGTTGCATGTATATATCCCTCAGGCTGTCGCCGCTGCGGCGCCGCTTTGCTTTCTCAGCAGCTCTGGTCTCCATTGGCCAAAAGGTGCCCGCGTCGTTAGCGATCGCGTTCTCCCGGCAGAATTCTTCTAGGATAACTGTGTTTGAGTCAATGGCTTCCTGCCTCTTCTGCGCGATGGATGAGGTGCACCGCGTCCGAGACGATGCCGCTGCGCAGCAGGGGCTGCGAGCCGCGCCCGCGACCCCGCCGAGCCATACTCCACGTCCGAGACGCATCCATCATACCGGTCTGCGCGGGAGTGGCGGCGGTCCCCTCGCCGCCGTCGACGAAAAACGCGACGACGACGACGCGGCCGGACAGAGACTAACCCACCACTACTTACTTCGCCACGATGTTCAGGATCTTCCCCGGCACGTAGATCACCTTTTTGATGTCCTTGCCCTCCGTGAACTTTTGCACTCCTTCTTCAGCGAACGCCAAAGCTCGAGCGTCGTCCTCGGCCGCGTCCGGCGCCAGCGAGATCTTGGCCCTTACTTTCCCGTTGACCTGCACGGCCATCGTCACGGTCGCGTCGACGCACTTGGCCTCGTCCCACTCGACCCAGTCGTGCGACGCCAAGGAGTCGGCATGGCCCAACACGGACCAGCACTCTTCCCCCAAGTGCGGCGCGAAGGGCGAGACCATCAATGCCAACTTCTCACAGGCTTCCCTAGGAGGCTCCTTCATACCCTCCAAATGCTTCGACAAAACCATCAACTGAGATATAGCGGTGTTAAACCCAAGCTGATCGATGTCCGTCGTAACCTTGCGCATCGACTTATGTAGCAACACCTCGGTCTCCTCATCTATCGCAACATCAGCCGCCTTAGCACAAGCTTGGAACACCCGATCTCGAAACCGCACGACGCCCGACACCTGCGCCGTCTGCCAGGGCTTGACGGCTTCAAGGGGCCCCATAAACATCTCGTAGAGCCGCAGCGCGTCGGCGCCGTGCTCGGCGATGACCTCGTCGGGGTTGACGACGTTGCCCCTGCTCTTAGACATCTTTTCGCCGTCGGCGCCGAGTATCAACCCCTGGTGCACTAATTTCCGGAAGGGCTCTGGGGATTGGACCTTGTTTTGATCATATAGGAATAAGTGCCAGAACCTCGCGTAGAGTAAGTGTAATACGGCGTGCTCCGCACCACCAACATACAAATCCACGGGTAACCAGTCTTTATCGTTTTGTTGTGAAATGAATTCGGAATCATTACCATTATCCGCATACCTTAAGTAGTACCAGCACGACCCGGCCCACTGGGGCATCGTGTTCGTCTCCCGGGCCCGCCAATATCCATCTTCCACATAAAAGCGCCAGTCCTTTATTCTCGCTAAACACCCGGCGGGGTCCTCACCGGGCGCGTAGTCGTCCGTTTCTGGTAACTGTAGAGGTAACTGAGATACGGGAACCGCTTCCGGCTTGCTGAAGTCGATCTCGAAGCCCTCATCCGTAACACGAGGGTCCAGCGCGCCCTCCGGTAAAGGTGCTCCATTTTGATCAAGTACGGGAAACGTGATGGGGATCGGCTCGCCCCAGTACCGCTGCCGCGAGAAGACCCAGTCCCGTAATTTGTAGGTGACCTTCTTTTCTCCCCTCTCGAGCTGGGACAGCTTGTAGGTCACGGCCTGTGTGGACATCAAAATTTACGGCGCGTTCGACCTCCACGCCATCGACGCGACGCCTGCTCGATGGCGTGGCGATGACGGTTCCTCACCGCTCGAGCCAGCACGGCCGTGCACCCGACACACTGGTTGATTTGGAGCACCCGACACACTGGTTGATTTCCACACCGGTCACTACTTTTTTAGCTTTACCGGTCTTCAGGCCGTCAAATTCACCACTATTCACACAGACTCCTGGGTCGGTATAAGGTAAGTCGCCGCCCTCGACCACCCTAACGATGGGCAGGCCAAACGCCTCCGCAAAAGCAAAGTCCCGCGTATCGTGCGCTGGGACCGCCATCACAGCACCGGTCCCGTAGGCCCCCAGGACGTAGTCGGCGACCCAGATCGGGACATCTTCACCTGTCAAAGGGTGGACCGCGTATGAATCGGTCGGCACGCCGGTCTTCGTCTTCGCGTCCGCGGTTCTATCCATATCGCTTTTTCGGGCCGCGGCGTCGGCGTACTCCTTTACACTGTCCTCATTCCCTAGTTTCAAAGCGAGGGGGTGCTCGGGAGCCAAGACGACGTACGTCGCACCCATCAACGTGTCCGGCCGCGTCGTAAATACCTCGACGTCCTCCGTACCACCCTTGACCTGGAATTTTACCGAAGTACCTTCGGAGCGGCCGATCCACTCCCTTTGACTGCGTAAAGTCCCGGCGGGCCAGTCTAGGCCGTCGAGACCCGCTAACAATTTATCAGCATACTCCGTAATTTTCAGGACCCACTGGCGCAGCGGCGCCCGCACGACAGGGTGGTCGCCCCGCTCGCTAAGGCCGTCGATCACTTCTTCATTGGCCAACACCGTGCCGAGCGCCGGGCACCAATTGACCGGGACCTCTTTTTGTTGAGCTAAACCAGCTTCAAACAACTGCAAGAAGATCCACTGCGTCCACTTGACGTAGTCCGGGTCCGTCGTGCTTAACTCCCGATCCCAGTCGTAGGACAGGCCCAGGGCCTTCAGTTGTCGCTTAAACGTACCGATATTTTGGAGGGTCGTCTCCCGCGGATGCGTACCCGTGTTAATCGCGTGCTGCTCGGCAGGCAATCCGAAGGCGTCCCAGCCCATGGGGTGGAGCACGTCGAATCCTTTCATCCTCCAATACCTAGCCATAATGTCGGTCGCCGTATAGCCCTCGGGGTGGCCGACGTGCAGACCAGAACCAGAAGGATAGGGGAACATGTCGAGGATGTACTTCTTGTCTTTGCCTGCTGTCCTTTGACTTTTAAATGTTTTATCATCATCCCAGAAGCGCTGCCACTTTTCCTCGACCTGGGCGACGTCGTAGGCGGCTTTCCTTGCCACCAGGGATCTGGTTGCGCGATTGATGGGGGCGCGCAGCCCGCGCGCGCCCCGCGCGGCGAAGCACAGCATCAGCGCCCGCATCGACGACCGCCGTGCGCCGCTCTGCCTTGCAGCACACACACAGACTTGCTCTCCCGGCGATTGCGGTGCAGCAGGAGTCTCGAGCGCACGGATTGCAAAGAACGCACGCAGTGCTGCGAGTTGCTATTACACTGCGACCACAGCAGTGGCAATGCGATGGAGCACTGCGCACAGGCGTGGTTTGAGGTTGCTGTTGGGCTAGCACCTCTATGACCTAGCAAACTAGCCTGGGCTGAGCGCTACTCGCGACCACCCGTCCGCACTCGTGCACCACCCGCCCGCGGAGGCCTCGCCGCGTTTCCCCTCCAACGGACAAGGAGTGCCCTCTACCGAAAAACCGCAGGCGAGTCGCGAGCGTCGCCCGGCTAGCACGACGGAGTAGTTGCCAATAGGCACGAAGGACCAAAAAGAAAAGCACACATAACTTAGTACGCACAGGCTAGGGCGTCCCCTCCGATAGCGGCGGCGCGTCGACGACGGCGAGCTGAGCCCCGGGCAGCCAGTTGTTCTTGGCACCGTCGCGGTCCCAGACCACGCAGACTCTTTGAGACTTCTGATCACCAGAACCGACGACCGTCCCGAGGTCATTGACTTGGACGGAGCCGTACGCGACGCGCGCCGCCACGCGGTCGCCCTTCCGGATGTCAGATCCTTGTACAAGCGGCGCGTGGGCCAGATCGCCGATTCTACTAAGAACGCACCTTCCACTAAAGTCGACCCTCAACATATCATGGGTGTGGCCAATCACGACCCCTCGCGCGCCCCGCGGAATCCCGTTGTGCGGCCTTGCGGATACAACTTTGTCCTCCTTGCTGAAACTGCCCGATTCCGTCGCGTAGGTTAATTGGGACGGCGTGTAGTTGTAGCACCTTTGTTGACCGAAGTCCACCAGTAGTCTACGTGCCGCATTGTCGAGAGCAGACGTCGACCCGGGGCCTACTATCATACCAGTGTCGCCGATGCGCACCTGTTCGAAGGCGACGCCCGCCACCACTCTGTCACCTTTCGCCATCAAGCTTCCGGTGGTTAAAGGCGCATGGGCCAATCGCGATGCATCCACACTCCGTTCCCCTGCCTTGAACCTAACTATAACTTCGGTGGGCGGCTCGTTGGCGTGTCGTATGACCGTGCCTCTACTATGACTTGGAATGGCCGCGTCGACCTTTTCGAGGCAAGTGACTTGGTCCCCAATAACAAGTTCGAAGCCGGGAACTAACGGTGCGCGCACGCACATCTGGCCCCGGCCGTAGTTATAGATACCTTTTCCTGGCCCAAAGTCCACGGCGACCCGCGAAGGATCCCGAGCCGGCTTCTCCGCGACCGTGCCCAGGTCTCCCACTTGTACGTTTTTAAAGGCCACTTTGGCAACAACTAGATCACCGGCCTTAAAGTCGTAGACCAGCGGTCGAGCGCCCTCGTGGGCATGTAGTATAGGATGCATGCCCACGAGGTCCCGCGCGAGGTCCATCCTTTTAGTATCACTCGGGTCCGCCAGGAGCGCATCTAACGGAGCAAAACTCCCCTCCGTCAACTGTCGGGCTATACCATCATCGATAACCGCTCCTTGCTCCAGCAAATATCTCGCGACGTCCACGGCGCCGTCTCTTACTGCAGATGGTAGAGCTAGGGACGGGTCCGCGCCTCGTTCTAATAGAAATGAAGCGAGCTCATAATGAGAACCGCTACAGGCGGCGTACAACGGCGTCGCGCCGCTCTTCGACGGTCTGTTGATGTGGGCTCTGTGTTCTAGTAACAAAGAAACGACGTCACGATGGCCGTTCCGACACGCCGCGGTCAAAGCGCTCCGACTATCGGTCATGGAGTTCGGGTCGGCCCACCGTTCCGTAAGTAACCGGACGCACTCTTTGTAGTCGCCTTCCGCCGCTTCTTCGACTAACTGCCGGCAGTTCTGCCATAAATGGTTTTCTATATATTGATCGACGTTCGCCCGCGCTTTCCTCACGGCCTCGGCGCCCGCGTGCCTCGCTAATGTCGCGACGGCTCGCGCTCGCGACTCTTCTTTCGACGATCTCAGTAGAGCGAAACCGAGCGTCAAGGCACAAGCGCCGCGATCACAAGCCACCGAATGGTCCGCACTGCCGACATCCAATAAAGCCCAGACGACCCGCTCATGACCTAAACGAATCGCGGCGTGTAGAGCGGTCTCGCCGTCATTCGCAGGCGCGTTCGCGTCGGCCCCGGCTCTCAGCAATCGAGCGACGATGCCCGCGTGCCCTTTCTTCGAAGCCTCCGCTAACAGTGTGGAAGCCTGCGTCCTCAATAAGTCCTTGAGCTGGGAGCAGTGGCCCCAACTGAGTGCGGTGTCGACCCGCGCCGCATCACCATCCGCGACAGCGGCTTTGAGCTCCCGGATCACTTCAAAGGTCCGGTGGCCCGTCGTGGCCTTGGCCCGCATGTAGAGAGATGTGGTCAATTGTAATTCACAAAGGTGGTTGTCATGCGATACTACTAACTGAATATCCCTGTAATCTCCCAATGGTTGTTGGTACCTATCGTGCGCCTCCTTGACGTCATCACCAAATACGTCAAGCACTTTCTCGAAGCCGTCGTAGAGCAACTCCAGAGAGGTGTAGGACAAGGTGCATCGCACGACGTCCGTGAGCCGGTGGTACGCGACCCCAGTCTCATCTTTGTACTTGAAGAGGGCCTTCATCCTCGCTCTTGTAGAGCATTTCTCGGCGCCGGCGTGGAAGGTGGCCTGGGTCTTTGATGCTAGATCTTGGCACGTCGCGAAGAAGCCGGGCATCGCTCGTCGCGCGTCGTCGTAGAGCTCATCGAGATCCTCGACGAAGCGCTGGTTGACTAATGCTGTACTAAAGCCTCTTCTTTCCGTCATCTGCAGGTCCGCGAGCTCCTTCTCCAATGCATCGTCGCGCGTCCTTGCGAGTAGAGCCTTGGACCGCGCGGCGAAGCCATCCAACGCGGCTTGGCCGCCCAGTTGGTCGAAGGCGGCGTCGTAGGACAGCGGCTCCAGGGTCGTGTTGTCGTGGTTCTTCGGCTTTGTAGGTGTCTTCGGCTTTGTTGGTTCTAGACGGGCCTCCAGCGCCGCGACCTGGGCCCTTAGGTCGGCCAGCTGGCCCTCGAATCTAGCGTGGAGCCGGGCCTCGAGGCCCGCGTCTCTCGCGTCAATCGCGGCGTGCGCGGCGCGCATCCTCCTTGTCTAGGTCAAGTCCACTCTAGCAGCAGCTGCAGGGCGCGCAACGCCGACGCTGCCCGCCGCGCGTCGGCGCCGTCGGCGAGCGCACCGATGCGGTCGCGGCCGCCTGCCGCCGCTGGGCTGCGCGGCGTCACCGGGTAGCGCGCTCAAGGCCCACTCAAATGAGTGTTTGCTTTGCTAGTGCCTTACGGGCCGCTAGCGTGCGCACGGCCACCAGCTTTTGCACGAGTCGTCCAGCACCGCCGTAGTCCCGTGCCTAGGAGACATCTAAAATCGACGCGCTAGCGCTTGTAAGACACTAGGCAGTCGGGGCTCGAGCTCGGGCGTGCGCGTGCGCGTGCGTGGGAGCACCACGATACCATCGGTTGTCTTTTGAGGCCCTAGCAGTAGCTGGAGCGCCGGCCGCTCAAATTTCTAGACGTCTCCCGACGCTCTATATTGCCTAAGCTACCGGAGAGCAGCTATAGGTGGCAACGCCAGTCGCCGCCGCAGCGCAATAATTTAGCTCGAGAGCTCTCGGAGAGCAGCGAGCCATGGACGCCGGCCTCCCCACCGGCTTATTAGAGCGCTACCCCCACCACCGAGCAACTTTACAACGCCTCGACGCGCTCGACCAGCGCATCGACGACTTGGAAAGACGCGCGGCCGTGCGCCGGAGTCAACGCGGCACTCCGGGCTTTTCGAGTGCGGCCCGCGCGCGCGGAGTACTAAGAGTGTGGTGCTCCCACCGCGTCTCCACCAGAACGTCGACGCAACCCTCACCGAAGAAACGCGCGAAGACGGAGAATGCAGGAGAGGAGCACTTCTGGGAGCTGACCATTGATGGGAAGGTCATTGATGATGGTTGTGACGGCCAAAATCAAATCTCGGCCGACGCGCGGACGTTTGGGGATTTGGTGGATCGAGTCGAAGTGAGCTTGGATAGAAAGCAGGGCAAGGGCGCGACGATCTGCTGGCGCCCGTCGCCGCGAGATAGACGCGTCGACGGTTTGGTACTATCAAGGGCCTTCAAGCCGGGCGCGAAGGCGTCTTGTTTAGTTAGAGTCTCAATCTTCGCGCGGCGGCGCGCCTTCGACAGAGACCGGGTGAAGCTTGGTCCATCATTACAAAAGCTCATGCGCATCACGCGGGACGAGGAGACGCGCGACAACGTGGTGAGGGCGATTTCGCGATATGTCGACGTGAAGAACCTGAGGGACGCGCGCGACGGCCGGCAGATCCAATGTGATGCGGTCCTGCAGAGCTGTTTAGGGGTTCCGTCGTTCAACTTCACGCAGCTCGAGGAATTATTGCAGCCCCACTTATTGGTGCCGGAGCCCGTGTCGCTGGACCGGCAATTATCCGCTAGTGATGCGGACACGGAGCCACAATTCGTCGACGTGCCCGTGGACATTCCCATTAGAAGGCCGCTCCACGCGCCTCGGGCGGACGACGACCACCGGGGTAGGGATTTGGAGGTGCTGCTGGTCGCTAGGGCGCGCGCGGCGTGGACGGCGCACGCGGCGGCATCGTCGTCGTGAGGCCGGGTAAGTCATGTTAACGTCAGCGAAAAGAAACCAAGCCTCTCAGCGAGGATGGATATTGTTACGGTGCTGGCCTCTCATCGAGGCGCGCTTCCGGGTCTCGCGGCTAGCGGCCCGTGAGACACTAGGCATGCCCAGTTTTTTGGGAGTCGTGACAAGCCCGCCAGACGCTACAGCTGCATCGAGCTGCTTTCTCTGCAACAGATTATCGCCGCAACTGCATCGGGCAGCCTCTCTGCATTGTTTCGCGGCTGGCAGCTACCGGTGCGCTTCGGACCAGCTCGGAGGGAGCCGGCGCGCGTGCAAGCTCAAAGCATTTTTGGAGGTGACCGCCGAGCGCGGACGGCGGATGCATAGGAGGGCAGCATGCGCGCATGATAGGCTGATACCGATGCGTCTAGCGCTGGCAGTCGTCCTCGCCTGCGGTAGCGCGGACGAAGCGAGCCGCCGGCCGGCCCGGCCGATGCGGCAGCGAGACGTGGACCGCTGGCGCGCGCGGCAGAGGCAGCACACCTACAAGCCACCAGCGGGAGCGCGCGGCGATTTCAAAGAACAACTCGCGCGGCTGCGGCAGCAGACCATTGACGCAAAGCACACGCAGCAGCCACCGCCGCAGGCGCCGCACCGACCGACGCCAATACCGGTCAATATCACGTGCCCGGCGACGCGCCGCGGCTGCGCGTATAACCGCGAGGGTGGCTTCGGCGCCGGCCTGTGGGAGAGTGCGATACCGCGCGAGGACGGTTGGATGGAGCGTTGGAACTGGCGCCTGGGGACCCAGGCCGAGTGGAATCGGACGCGCGACGCGCTCGCCTGGCGCTGGCGCGCGACCTGCGCGATCTGTGCGATGACGCCGCCCGCGGACCTCGTTACACCGGAGCAGCTCTGCGCGCGCTTCGCAGAGGCGCGCGTCCGGCGGCTCCTCGTCGTCGGCGACTCGACGTCACAAAGCTTCTACGACGCGCTCGTCACGCGCCTTCGCGCCACCAAAAAAATGGGTATACCCTTCCCTGGCGACCCCAAAAAGAAAAAGTTCGCGATGACGCGCGGGGACGCCTGCGACACTTCGCTACGAGTGGCCTTTCTGCGCGACGACTACCTCTGGGGCGACGACGCCATCCTCCCGAACGCGACCTGCACCGCGCTCGCGGCGCAAGACCTGGCGGTGCTCGACAAGTGCGGCGACAGGGGTAGCCCACGCTGCCACGGGCGTGGAGGCGGGAAGCAGGCCTGCCGCGACGACGTCGTCGACCGGGCGCACTGGGCATTATCATTACTGCCGAAGTGGGATGTGGTGGTGGCCAAAACCTGTGTGGAAATCAAATTTACGGCGCGTTCGACCACGTCATCGCCGGGAAGACTGAGTGCCTGACACACTGGTTGATTTCCACACAGGCCAACACCGGCGCGCACCAGGGTAAGCCCGGGGCCATGGCGCACGCTGTTCAGGTTCTCGCGGAAAAGCTCGCGAACGGCACCGGCGCTACGACGTTTCTGTTTCGCGGTATCTACCGGCCCGTCTACGGCTGCCGGGAGACGTACCTGGCCGGGCCGAGCACCCCGGAAAAAATCGAGGCCGTCGAGGAGGCGGTCGCGTCGCGGGCCGCTGATGACCCCCAGAATCGAGGCAGTCCCGAATACAGAGCGCTCAAGGACACGTATTTCTGGCGCAAATTCCTCGACTTCGAGGCCATGGTCGCGGAGGAGCTTCTGCCGAAGGTTGAAGGCGCGACCCTGTACGACGTCGGGCCGCTCGTGACGGCCCGCACGGACCTGCACGCCCGGGACTGCCTCCACTTCCACGCGCTCCCCGGGTCGCGGGCGGGCGTGTTCAAGTGGTGGATCCCGATGCTCCTGGACTATGTCACGGAGATGCGTCGCCCGGGCGCCTCGCCCATGAACTATTCGAGCGCGCGCAGGAGCCAGAAGCTGGGCTTCAACGCGTGGCGTGCGGCGCTGCGCCAGCGGGTGGCGACTAGTAATGGTAGTAGTGTGTAGTACGACCCCCCCCCTCTCCATTCTACAAGCTACAGCTTACATTATCACGCAAAACAAGCAGCGCTGAGCGTAAAACGCCGTCCGCGCGGCCGCGAGGCAGCCATCGGTGGCGGAACGAGGCGTTGTCAAGTGCTCACGGAGCAGCGCGAGCTGCCCGCCGCGGAAGAACCGGCGCCAAGGCCTTTGTGAGGCAGCCCATAGCATAGAGTAGCCCGGAGCAGCCCGAGCTGCGCGCGGAGCTAGCCACCCAGCATGGAGGACACGGCACCCGACGCGCTGCCGTTGGAGACCGAGGGAGTAGCAGCCGCCCCGGGCCCGGCGCCCGGCGCGGCCGCGGCCCCGGCCCCCGCCGCGATGTTCCAGACCTTCGTGCCGAGCCCCACGCGCAAGAAGTCCGTCACCGTAAGACGACAAAATGAGAAGTACCGGCCCAAGAAGACGGTGCTCGTGGCGCGCAAGCCTCGAGAGAATGATTTGTTGGACCGCAACCGCATGTCGAACGTCGCGTCGCCCGCGAGACTCAAAGGACTTCGAAGATTACCGCGAAACGCGGGCGTCATCGAGCGAAGTGTGCTCGGCGAGGCCGACAAGTTCGTCGAGCACGAGGTCTACTGCAAGTACGGCGACGACGGAAAACCCGACACGCCGGCCTCCTCGCGCGCGCGGACGCCGTCCGACGTCTTCCCGGTCGAGGCCTTTTCGGCCGGTGATTTGACCACAGATGAAAGTTACGTCGATGCGCTGAAAGCTAAAGCGGCAGAGGTCGAAATCATTCAATTCCAAGAGACGGCTGCCCGGGACGACTCGACCTTCATCCCCGACGCCGAGGACACCTTTGGAGGTGCGAGGGAAGCTCGCGCCTTAAAGAGGTGGAAGGAGCAGCAAAAGGACTGGCGGCGATTAACCGCGACCTTTGCCAAAAAACAAGGCAAGCCGGCCGACGAAGTGCTCATGATGAAGTCCTGCGAAGATTATAGAGAGCAGTCCGAGAACTTCCAGATCATCCAGGCCTCCATCCCGCAAGAGGAAAGCGCGGGCGAGTCGTACTGGGAGATGAACCTGCGGGGCGAGGGCCAGCGCATGGTGCGCGTGGGGAACTTGTTCTCGGGGCTGTATTGCCCCCTCAAGAAGGGCGAGAAGGCACCTACAATGATCAGAAGGCCGAAATTACCGGGTTCTGCCGCAGGGCTTACTACTAGATCATTGCATGAGAAGAAGGACTGGCGCTCTGATCCTTATATGTTAAAACGAAAAAAGCAGTGGGAGAAGGGCCTGAAGACCTTACAACCGCATTTAGTTGGTTCCGGTGACGACGCCACAGAATTGGCGGTCGTCGGTACGGACCTATTTCGGTGGGCCGCCGACGCTTCCGAGGACGTCCTCAACAGTAGAAATGTCGTCAGCGAGCCCCCGACCATAGTAGAGGAAGAGCCAGAAGAAGAAGTTGTACAAGTAAAGCCTCTACCAAGACTCGAGGTCATCGGGAATGCGTTACTACACCTCGAAGCAACACATGCAGGCAAGGCCGGCAAGAATTCCGTGACACTGAAGAATACATCAGATAAGGTCATGTTCTTCGAGTGGCGTTTGAATTCGAAGGGTCCGGAGCGAGCCCCGGACGACGAGTTGTGGGTCGAGCGCGGTCCGAAATACAAGGACGGCACGCCCATGGACGACAAGGTGTTTGCGACGAACAAAGACTGCTTCTTCCAGTGCATGACTCCAAGTGGTTCCATCTTACCGGGCTGCGAGACCATTTGTCGGTTTGCGTTCAAGTCGCGGGTGCCCGGCTGCTTCGTGGAGGAGTGGCAGCTCAAGGTGCGTCCTAAAGCGGAGATTACTGGTCTCATAAAACTCAGTAACGCGAAGAAGGGCAAGAAGTGCAAGAAACGACAAGGGGTGTCTTTACAGGGCTACCAGCAGCCGCCCGAGGACAAGCCGCACATGCGCGACCACGTCGATGCGATTCTTGAGAAGCACGTCGGGCCGGACATCTGCCGCGAGATTTTGTATGAAGTGCTCTGGGATATTGATTTGTCTCCTGCCGGTGCCGAGAGGGCGCGGAACGCGTCTAACAAGACGAAGCTCGAGGCGCGGAACGCTTGTCGAGGCCTCGTGTTCACGCCTGATCGGTGGGCCGCCTTCGAAGCTTTAAGAGAGGACGCGCGCGCGGCCAAGAAGGAGATCGAGGAGCCCGAAGAAGAAACTGTAGAGGAAGAAGCCTGCGCGCCGGCGCCGGCGCCCGGGCCGGCCCCCGCGGTGGAAGAGGCCGCGCCGCTTCCAGCACGTCGACTCGAGCCGCGCGAGGTCGACGTGTTCGGACACAAAGCCGACCAGGACGTAGTAGCTCCGCCGCCGCCCGTCCCGGAGGACTGGGACCCCGAGGCCCTGGGCCTGCCCGACTGGATGCCGCCGGTGCCGCCCATCGACCCGACGTGGGGTTTGGGTGCCGCGCGCGAGAAGTACCGGAAGCGCAAAGAAGCGGCAAAGCCGGATCCGGATGAGTGGGACGGTGATATAGACGCCATCGAGGCGCTGATCGCGTCGATTTCCATTCCCGAAGTTGTTGAGGACGAGGCGCTCACTGTTGCTACGAGAGAGAAGGGTTCCGACGACGATGAAGAGGAGGAAGAAGAGGAAGAAGAAGAGGACGAGGACGAGGACGAGGAGGAGGACACGCTGGCCACGGGCGCGCCGCCCCGAAAGCCGGCGCCGCCCGCCGACCCGCGCGAACGGCGCATCCTCTCATTGAAAATGAGGTTCACTTCTTTGTTGGCGTCCTGCTCCACCACAGCCGACGAGGACTGCGCGATCGACGCCTTGAAGCCGCACCTCGACGGCGTAGTCGAGAAGGCCGCCTTCGCGCTCACGACCTGCGAGGCCGTCGCGGCTCTGGAGGATACGAAGCCGCCCGCGGCCCTCGGCGAGGACCCGGACGCGCTGAATGGTGCGTTGGAGGCATCGATAGCCGCGTCGGACGCCGTCGCGGCGCTCCCGCCGCCCAAGGTCTGGGATTCTACCTCCATGAGGTATGTGGACGGTCCCAAGGTCGTCCAGGATTTAGCAAGAGAGGAGGGCCTCGAGGACTTCGGCGCCGCGTGCGTGACCGGAGAGGGCCAGGACGCGTACCGCGCGGCGGCCTGCGCGTCGGTCAAGCGGTTGCTGGCTGATATGATAGGGCCGCCCTCTCCAGATGAAGAGGACGCCCCGGACGACGCGACGGCGGCCACCTTCCCCGCGCCGCCCGCGCGGCGGCCGAACGCGGTGCACGACGCCATCGCCCAGCGCGCCGAGGAGATCGCCTCCATCTCTACATCAAGACCGGAGGACGTCGATGGGAAGGTCGTGCTCCTCCAGGCCGACCTCGACGTTTCTGTGGATGAAGATATAGACGAGGACGACCTCCCGGAGGCCTTCCAGCGCGTCGCCAAAACGCTCGAGACGCTCACGGCGGCCAAGGCTGTATTGATAGTGACGGACCTCGCCGAGGGGTCGACGAAGTCGTTGGTCGAGCCTCTCATCCACGCGGCCGGCCCCGACTGGGCGCCGCGCTTCGTCGGAGATATCGCACGAGCCAAAGCCATCCTGGAGAAAATGACTGATGAGGACGACGAGGACGACGCGACGCCGTTGTTAATCCTGGAAGCGCGCAACTCAGGACCGGCGCTGTGCACGGTCATCGATCGCGAGATTGTGGTCGACGAGGACGCGCCCGCGCTCCCCTACTGGGCCGACGCCGACGACGCCGAGGCCGCTGAAGCATGTGAAAACGCCTTCCGGGAGAACGACGCGGGCTATCGTTTAACAGAGCTCGCCGATATCTTAGTGCAGGACTCGCTGAACGCCTTCATGCCGACACATAATGTGGAAAGGATGCACGACGCGGCCGCGCGTTCTCTCCAACTTTGTACGCTGCCGCGGAGCTTAGGATTGAACGCCCATTTAGATACGGCGACCGTCGCGCGCTTACTGAGTGGGCCGCGTCCAATAATAGCTGTCGTGGGCGACGACCGCGTCCAGGGGTGCGGCTTCCTGCGGCAGGCCCGTTTAGTGGATTTCCTGCTGGACCACGCCGACGAGGTGCTGCTGAGCGGTTTAGTAGCACGGGAGTGCCTCGCGGCATTGAATGTCGATGTTGGGAGGGGATCCATCGACGAGGCCGTCTTCCCCGTCGCCAGGCGGCTCATGGCCAAGGCCATCAGGCGCAAGGTCGCGTTACGATTGCCCTGCGACTACGCGACGGGCGATATTGACGTCGACGAAAAGGGCCAGATCAAGGTTAGTGACGACGACGACGAGGAAGAGGACGAGTCCGAGGAGGAGGAAGAGGAGGAAGACGACGACGAGGACGGCGACGCGGGCGGCTTCGAGTACGACGGCGATATTAGTGATGCTGCGCTAGAGGGCGCGGGCGCCAAGAACGGCGTGCCGCGCGACGTCTTCGCGCTCGACATCGGCCAGCAGACTATTGAATCTTTCCGGGCGTCGCTGAACCGCGCTGCCACCATCTTCTGGTCCGGCGCCGTCGGCAGCGTCGAGTGCTCGGCCTTCCAGCAGGGTACAAGGGATGTGGCCGAGGCCTGCGCCGAGGCGGCGGCGGAACGAAAAGCGCTCGTCGTCATTGCGGGAAGGACCGCGACGACCTGGGCGCGGAATTTCGCGGGCGACGCCGACGACGAGGACGCCGAGTCGGGCGTCTGCCTCGTCGACGCGGACGGGCGGAACGCCGTCTCCCACATCTTGTGCGGCGGGCCCTTCGCGCCGTGCCTCGACGCGGTCCCGCGGCGCGAGCCGACGGACGACGAGCGGCTGTTGCCGGCGGAGCTCGCGCAGAAGCAGCGCGAGGCAGCCGAGGCGTCGGACGAGGATGAGGACGACGACGACGAGGGGGACTACTAAGTTTAGAGTGGTATCTTATGCGTTTCCCGGCCTTCTATGACTCCCATTTCCAGGCCCAGCGCCGAAAGTGGTGGTACTTTACGCGTCTCCCGGCGTCATGGCCTCCAGCTCGTCGGCGAGGGAGCTGACGTTGAGTTCGCGGGCGCGGGTCGTTGCTCGCGCGTTCCGCAGGCGTAGCTCAGTCAATCCTACGAACGGGTGCTTGGCGCCGAGCACGCGCCGCGCAATCCGTCCCACGTCCTCGAGCGTCGTCACGGCCTCGCGGAAATTGTCGAGCGTGGCGCTGGGGTCGTCGTGGAGCGCCATCGCCAAACAACACCTCATTTTAAGCGTGATCAAATGGCTATCTGTGAGAACGCGTTGCGCCACGGGTAGCATTTTGCGCAGGAACAGCTTGACTTCTTCGAAGCGCCGTAGGTCAAGAAGGTTCATTGCGTAGTTATTGGCTTCTATGAGGGTATGTTCCTTTTCCTCGCCATGGAGCCTCAGAGTTCCAGCATATACGTCTCGTCGCAGGCGCAGGGCCTGTTCTTTTTGTCCGAGTTGACCATATAAATTCGCAAGATTGCCTTGCAAGGTAAGTATGTGCTCCGCTGGTCCACCAAGCCGCCGCGCCATAGACAACGCGGCCTCCCTCACGGATAACGCCTCCTCCAAGTGTTGTGCTTGGTATAAACCGACCCCAAGCAAGTTCATAGCCAATTGCCGAGCCGTGTCCGCCTCCGGCCGCCCCGCATACGTGTTCCAGCACGCCCACCCGAGTGCGCACGCCACGGCGCCGTGGTACCGTTGCTCGCACAGACTACACGTGCTCCATCGCGCCCACCTCGCCCGCTTCACCTTCAGGTCCAAGTTGTTCTCTTCGGCCTCCGCAACCAAGATCTTCGCCTGCTCCGCCAAGCACGACACGTGCGCAAACCCTGCCGTCCCGCGGCACGAGCACCCGCGCACGAGGCCCTCCTTCGTTTTCCAGTGGAGGGCCTGCGTGCAGATGTAGCACGTCTGGCCTTTCGTGTCCTCGGCGCACTCCTCCGCTGCGACCGCGACAGCCTCCGTGTACTTCTTATTTGCGTTGTATTGCTCGGCGCCGCCTCCTTTCCTTATCTTTCTACAGAGCTTGTCGTGGCCGCCCTCTTTCCAGTGCTGCACCTGGCATTCGGGCCCACAGTAGCGCGTGCTGCAGCGGCCGCATTTCTTCCCCAATGACAGCCCAAGCTCGGTGGCGCAGACGGCGCATTTTGTGAGGATCATCACGCTTGGATTTGGGCAGCCTCGACGCCGTCGACGCGTTTGGCCCCAGTCGGCAGGGCTAGCGGCATGTAAGGCACTAGCCTCGTGGCAGCCCTGAAGAGAAATCGTCTCTCCGAGGGAGTGACGTGCTTGTGGACCGCATCACTCGCCCCACAACTTCATTGGTCCCGCAGCTCGCACCTGCGCAAGGGGCAGTAGCAAGGGCAGCCATGCGCCTCCTCCCTTTCCTCCTCCACGCCGCCGCGGCGAAGTTGCAATTCGGCGCCGACGCGAACAACACGCGCAAGGGCTCGAAGCGGAGACGAAACATCGAGCGGGTCTACGCCGTCGCGCGAAAGGCCCTGCCGATCGAGGAGAAGCTCGAAGCCGAGGAGCGCTGGGAGCGCGCCCGACTGTTAGGTAGAAACCGCAGAGCCAGGCTCGCCGCCATCAAAGTGAAAGTACCAAGACGCAACTTTAGTTATGCGGTCCCCGACCCAAAAAAACTTTTAGAAGTAAGGGCCTACAACCTCTCGTCGTTATCAAGCAACGGCACGGCGATGAATGCTAGACATTATTTAACAATGTGGGAGCAAGCGAAAAATTCGGTAGAAATGCAGGAGAAGCTCTGGAAGATGAATAACCGGGCGGCACCCCAAGATCGGATTGGGCTCTTCGTGAAACGTGGAAGTTGGGATTCCGATGGGTTTGCTTCTTTGGGCCGGTTGCTCGGTGTGGTGGTTGGCATACCTTTGAGGGTTGTCGTGTTTGTCGTGAGGCGGTGTTGTATCCGGCCGTTACGGGACCGTTCTGTGGGCACGTTCTTTGAAAGATACGCAAATTTCACGGACGACGCGCTGCGGCGCGGCTTTGCGAAAGCTCTGATCAAAGCGCGGGAAGAAACGGTCAACGAGCTCAACCAGGTCATGCATAGATACGAGGGCCCCATGGAACGTTTCTTTTCAAGATACTATGGCTTGCTGGTGCTGAACACGCGCGAAATTCGGATAGTGTTGAAGACCGCTTGGAGGTTACCTAGACAGGCCTGGCTCTTCGTCAAAACATTACGGTACTACGCCATGCTTTACCTGAGGTCGACGCGCTCCCTGAACTATATTTTGGTGAAGGCGTACCCGGCAGCTAAAAGGTGGCCGCGGCACGAGCGCCTCGAGGCGGCATTGTTAAGGGCGCTCCTGGCGGAGTGCCGGGCCTACGAGGCGCGGCTCGGGCCGAAGGCTGCCGCGCGGCGGAGGCGCCGCCTGGCGAAGTACCACGAGCGGCTGCGATTGAATGCTGAGCAAGCCAAAATCGGGTCGTCGCCGCGGGACGAGACTTAACCTATTTGTTGTTACGCGGGGACGTCATAGGTACCATCCTTGCGGACGCCCTTGAAGAGCGCGGCGTACGAGTCGCCGTGGAGCCGCGGGAAGGCCTCGTCGGCCAGGAGCTTCTTGAATTTTCCTTCGCAGGGCTGCGCGCCCTTGGTGTAGTAGAGCTCGAACGTCGCGTCCCGCAGGGCCGGGCTCGCGCACGCCTCGACCGCGACCTCGGCCAGGTCTTTTCGCGAGATGATCCCCGCCAACGCGTCGCCCTGCGAGATCTCCAGCGCTCCGGGGCCCTGCACAATATTCTCCTTCGGCTCCTCCAGTCCTCCCGGTCGGATGATGGTGTACGCCAGGTCCGAGCCGGCGTAGGTGGCGTAGACGCCGTCTTCACCTAGTTTTCTGTGTGAAGCGACAGTGTTGGCGCGCGTCGTGCGGCATCGGAGCAAAATTGGAAGGTCATTGATTCGCACGCCGTAGATGGTACTTCTCGCCCATAATCTTCCCGTAGACGTCGGTGAACTTGTAACCTGCGCGTGGCGACGCTCTCGTGATCACGAACACGAGGACAGCATTCGACGCCATCGACGCCGCGTCTTGCCCAACGAATCGGGCCGGGTGACCGCCGTCGAACTGATGACGACCAGTCTGGGGACCTTCGCCGCCACGCACGCCTTCGCAGCGTTGACCACACCTAGATTGTCGACCTCGTGGGGGCTGCCGCCCTTCTTGCTGCCCGACGCGGCGTAGATCACGGCGCCCGCGCCGGCGACGTCGATGGTGGTCGGGTCGCGGACGTCGCACGCCGCGTTACTAAGCAGCGGGTCGGCGTCGACGCCCGGCGGCGGCGAGCCCGAGCGCGACAGCGCTTTCACGGCAAGACCGCGCTTCAAGCAGGCCGCGACGCACAGCGAACCCGTGCGGCCGCCCGAACCAATGACTGCGATCGGCTTGCTTGCGGCATGGGCCGGTCCACCAGTGGCAAGCGCTGCCGCGGCACCGCCTCCCAGAGCCTGCCGGCGGTTCAGTGCCAAGGCCTGAGTCGTGCGCGCGACTACGAGGAGCACGAATGGGGCACGCATTCCTACTTTGGCTCTGGTTTATGCTCTCAGTTTGATGCTCTCACAGTGCGCTAGCCAAGGACTCTAGCCGCAAGTATTACTCGTCCCAAGGGCAGCCAACCACGAAGAGCTCGGGACCGCTCGTCCCGGACCCGCTCGCGTTCAAATCTTCCCACTAGCTTGATCTCGAAGAGCTCCAAGAGTTCGACTGTCACACAGTGGACTTGCTTGCAGCGCTCGCAAGCCATTCGCACGCCTCCGCGGCGGCTGCCCGTCCTCCTCGCTCGCTCCGCTCGCTCGCTCGCACGGAGGGGCAGCCCTTTGCAAGGAAGCGCCCGCAAAAAGCAGCCTCACCGACCTCGACCGATCGATTACTCTAAGAAAACACAATGTTCTTCGGCGGCATGCCCGGCGGTGGCTTCCCCGGCATGCCCCAGAAGCGCGAGCCCGCCGACACGACGAAGCTCTACGAGACGCTTGGTGTGGAGAAGTCGTCGAGCGCAGCACAGATCAAAAAAGCCTATAGAAAGAAGGCTTTGAGGATGCATCCTGACAAGGGCGGCGACCCCGAAGAATTTAAAAAATTACAAGCGGCCTACGACGTGTTATCTGACGAAGATAAACGTAAAACGTATGACAAGTACGGCCTCGAAGGGTTGGAGGAAGGCGGCGGTCCGGGAGGAGGCATGGGCGACATTTTTGATTTATTTGGCGGTGGTCGAAGGAGAAACGGCAAGCGCAAGGTCGAGCCTTTGGTGTTTACAGTGAAAGCTTCGCTAGAACACCTCTATTGCGGCAAAACTGTTAAATTAGCATATAAGCGCGACGCGTTGGTCGGAGAACCGCGGAAGTGCGCGACGTGTGGCGGTACTGGAATTACAGTACAAAACGTGCAGATCGCGCCTGGCATGGTGACAAGGGCCCAGGCCCAATGCTCGCAATGTAATGGCGGGTATCGTGCTAACATGAAGAAGGAACGCTGCGAAGTTGAAGTCAGAATAGACAAGGGCGCCGCCGACAAGTCGAAGATCAAGCTCAAAGATAAAGGATCGGAAGCGGCGGGCGCGGAACAAGGAGACGTCCATTTCGTGATCCAACAGAAGCCCCATGCATTGTACAAGCGGCACGGTGCTGATTTGTTGATTAGGAAGGACATTGGCCTCGTGGAGGCCTTGACAGGGTTCAAATTTGTAGTACCCACGCTAGATGGTCGAAAGTTGAGCGTTTCCGCGAAGCCAGGGCAGATAATCAGACCAGAAGTGAGAACAGGCGTCCCCTACGTCATGTGCGTCGACGGCGAGGGCATGCCGAAATATGGGAACCCGTTTGACAAAGGTAGGCTGTTTGTTCTATTCCACATCGTTTTTCCGAAGGACGGGTCGTTATCATCACAAGCAGTCGCGTATCTAAAGAAGGCGTTGCCGGCTCCCTTGGACCATCCCGTCGTCGGCGCTGATGCCGAGGCTCTCAAGAAGCTGGCCGAGAAAAATGAATCGGTGCGCGAACTACTCGGCCACGAGGCCGAGGAGGCCTTCCTGACGCGCGTCGAGGGCGGCATGGACGATTTTGGAAAGGGCGCGGGCGCGGACGGCGGCGACGCGACGAACGAGGACGACGACGACGGGCGCCGGCGGCGCGGGCCGCAGGTGCAGCAGTGCGCGCAGCAGTAGCTCGTCTTGGGAATTTAAGTTTTAATGATAGAATTATTGTGTCGCCTCCGAGCTGACCCTCGGGGCGACGGCGTATTTTTTGCTAGTGTCTTTCTCACCCGCTAGCTGCAAAAAAATAGTGACGTTTTTTGCGGCACGCGCAGCTTGAACGCGCGCATTCATTCGAGTTGTTGAGTGCGGCAGTGTTTAATTGCGTGTACGCCACAACATTGTGCAGAGCGCTGCAATCGTTTGGACTGAAGGGCACGACGACATCGTGCTGCAAGAGAGCCCCATGGCCACATCCCAAATAGGGAGAATCATCGGCGTCACGTCCTGCAAGGGCGGCGTGGGCAAGTCGACGGTCGCCTTCGAGCTGGCGCGACGCCTGGCCGGCCGGGGCCGACGCGTGGGTATATTCGACGCGGACGTGCACGGTCCCTCCCTGCCGACGCAGTTAGGAGAAGACAAACGTGCGACACCCACAAATGACGGCTGGCGCATGGCGCCCGTCGAGGCTGGTGGCATGAAGCTGATGAGCTTCGGGTTCATTGGCGAACTCTGGGATTCCGAGGCGGACATCGACCCGCGGGGCGCGGGCGGCGCGGGCGAGCTCGCCGTGCAGCTGCTCCATACCACAGATTGGGGTCATTTAGATGATCTCATAATAGACACGCCGCCGGGCACGGGCGAAATTCCCCGCGCATTGGCGGCGCGGGCGCACTACAGTGGTTGTGTCGTGGTGACGACGCCGTCGGAGCTCGCGGTCGCGGACGTCGTAAGGGGCGTGTCGATGCTGCGCAAGTTTAATATACCGATCCTGGGCGTCGTCGAGAACATGGCGACGTTCGCGAGCGACTGCGGGAAGATCTATAGACCCTTCGGGGATGGTTCGGTGAACGAAGTGCTGGCCGTCGTCGACGATGCAAATGTCAGAGCCGTTGCGTTACCAATTTCGAAGGCGGATAAAGCGGCGCTCGGCCCGTCGCTCGATCCGTTACTAGATCGGCTGCCGGCGGATTCTACAGTAGAATTACCACAGCTGAATTGGCACGAGAAGCCACACTGGCCCGACAAGTTATTTTTCGCGGGCCGCGGACATAAAAGGAGGCACGCGGCCGACGCGAAGTTCGCCATAACGCCGCCGCGATACGATCGGATGGAGTAATAATCTTGTGTCTTACGAAGAAACCGAGAGAAGGGGGAGGGGAGCGCGCGTTCTTCACGCGTGCGGCACCTGGGGCTGGCCCGGCGTCAGGTAGTGGTACATCTGGTCGTCCAAACGCACTCTTTGATGAGAAGACACCGACGTCCCGTCCAAGACCACGTTTACCTCAACGTCGTACGACAGGCGGTCGTTAACCTTAAATGACAAGGTACCCGAGATAGATTGGCCGGGGTTGACGGCGATCGGCCGTCGCAATAGTAGTCGAGACTGGTACCAGTGCGTGCCCGGGGCTTTTGGCGATGTACTCAAAACTACTCGCTCGGTAGAACCGTCAAATCTAGCATCGAACCAGCAGCCAAACCCATGTAATATGGCGGTCCTCGTAATTCGAAAGGAAAAGGGAATCTCGAACTTCCGCAGGTCTTGGACACTACAAGTCCCGAAGTCGAAGGCGTACGTCGCGACGTCGTCGGACACGGCCGCCTCCGGGGGATAGTAGCCGACGACGGCCTGGCCGAAGTACTCGTCCAAGGCGGCGTCATGTAATGCTGACAGATCGACCCCATGAAAATCTTGGGAACGCCAGAAGCTCGCCTTGGCCTCCTGCTCTTGCCACAATTGACCGTCCGTGATCGGCTGCGCGTAGATGTCCCCTCTCGAGGGCATCACTAATCCGCCATTTTTGAGGAACCGATCTCTTGCATTAATAAAGGCCTCGAGCATGCGCTCGTGGACCAGTAAGAAACCTACGTTCGTTGTTGTGAGATACGTTTTATGGATGTGTGTGTGTGTTTTATGTAGAAGTCCCGTCGGAATGAGCTGAGTTATGTGCGTATCTCTCAAGGCCGTTTTGGCTCGGCGTAGGATTGTTTTGCGTGTGTCGTCATCCGGGTTGTTTGTATTGACATAGACGCTGTGTTCCGTACCAAGCGGTTCTGATATGATAACATCAACGTGTTCGGGGATCGTGACGTCCTCGACCTTGCCTCGGACCACATGGATGCGCGCCGTCGGATCCAACGCGTCCCAGGCCGCGTCCGCCGAGAGCTTCGACGTGGACAGCGCGCCCGCTTTTGCTCGAGATTCGTCCGGCGCGTAGCGGGCTAAGCGAGCGTTGCCCTGCGACGCTGCGAGAGATGCCGCTCTTTCCGCCATGGCCGACGCCTCGACGGCGTAGACGCGGCCCGCGCCTGCCTGCGCCGCGAAGAACGACAGAATTCCCGTACCGGCGCCGACATCTAACACAACCTTCCCCCGGAAGTCGTCGGCGTTGCCCACAATGGCCCTCCTATAGGTATCCGTCCTTACCACGTCCTGCAGCATGTTCTGCTGGTGCTGCAGCCGCGCGTAGTACACGCCGAAGGCACTCGGGTCGGGCGGCCGCTCCGTCTCGTCGGCGGTCGCGCGGTCGAGGGCCGACATTTTAGGTTGCTGCTCTATTTGCGTGCGCTTGTCGCGGCCTCGCTCGCGCTGCTGGGCTAGGTGCACTGCTCGAGTGCTCGCGGCGACGGCGTGCTGCGCGGCGTTGCACGGCTCGCGCGCCGCAGCAATCCGGCTCGCCGTAGCAGTGCACTATTTTTGCGCGCCTTCTCTGCCCGGGCTGGCACCCTTAACGCCTCGCGAGAGCAGCCTCGCGCAGCGGAGCTAGCTAGTGCGCAAACATACTAGGACTAAAAAACCGTAGCCATCCTCAAAAAGACCCAGCCACACGCCGTCGCCGCGCATATTCATTTAACGTTACACTTAAGGAGGGGACCGCGCTCACACTCCGCCGTTCTGCGCGAAGCACACCCGCAAAGTAAGCGCGACGTCCCCCGGGAAGACCGGGTCCGTGACCGTGATCTCCGCGTTGTTCGCCACTAAAGACGACAGGGGCTTGTCGAGGTTCGGCCGCGTCGCGGCTTCGAGCGACTTCGGCTTCCTCAAGTATAGAGTCGCGTCGGCCGTCGCGAGGGACGGCGCCTTGAGCTTGAGGGGCTCCTCCGTCAGATCCGACACCAACTCACCTAGCGTCTTTGTCGTAGAACAAGTCACCGTACGCACACAAGACGAGCAGACGGGGCAGTCACTTTTTTTCCCATAACAGAACGTATGGGAATAGATGCCGGTCGAGCCCATGTACATGTGGTACGTGTTGAGAGTTTGCGACGACAAGGACATGAGCTTGAACACCTCGTTGACGCACATGGCACTTACGACAGCGTTGGTCGACGCGACGGCCTGCGCGGAGCATCAAAATCAAAATCGAAAAAGAAACCACCCACGGCATCGTGCGATGGACACGCCGGGACGCCGCGAGCGCGCCGGGATGATGTTCTTGACGACGCCCATCGTCTTCATGTAGGTGACGCCCTCGATGTTGAACTTGGAGGCGCGCTTGGACGCGACGTCGAAGAGCCACTTCATGTCCTCCGGGCTGTCGGTGTCGATGGCTCTACTGTTAGTTTTTGGCCACTCGACGAGTTGGGCGTATGAGATGCAGTGTTCTGGGAGTCTCGGTGTTTCCGCGATGGTGCAGAGTGGATAGGTCCGCTGCGGCGGGAAGGAGTCCAGCGAACACTCGAAGCACGACGTGAATCGAGGAATGATGACTCGCGCTTGCCCCCGGAAACCCTCCGTCCCCCCATCGACCATGGGGATGATCTGCGACGGGTCGATGACATTACCCTCATCGTCCACTTCCGCCAAGCCGACGAGCATGGCGTTGAGCCACCTCCTCGCTTCCACGTTGTCGAGTCCGCTACAGACCACGTTAAAGCGCGAGTAGAAGTCCGCGTCCTTGTCCTGGACCTTGCCCACATGACTCACGACGTTGCATAACGGTACGCGTTCTCGGATGAACTCCGCCGCGACCTCGGCCTTCGGCCTTCCGACGTCTTTCTGGCGAAATAGAAATTGCCTGTTCAAGTTGGAGACATCGATCGTGTCCATGTCGATGACTTCCACATCCCTAAAGCCGGACAAGGCTAGATCCTTGAGGACCTCGCAGCCTAAGCCGCCGGCGCCGACCACTAACACCTTACAGGTCTCGGTGAGGAACTCGCGCGTGTCATTGCCGGGGTCGAACTCGCCCACGGCCAGGGCGCCTGACTCAGAGCCGAAGGGCGTCGGTCTCAGGAGTAGTTTGTCGATGTCGGTGGTCGCCATGGTCTTGCTCTCGCGCGGCGCGTCACTTGGCGCTGGATACGAATTATGCGCTACTTGCGCGCGCGCTGTGTAGCAGAGAGGGCTGCCGCGGTGTCTTGGGCCTCTTTGCTACGTCCTTGAGCCCGCGCGCGCCACGCTTTGCACCGCTGCGCTCAAAATGCGCCAGGAGGCTGGAAAACGCTAGTGTCTCTACAGGCCGCTAGCGCAAAAACATAAACACACAGCTGCAGCTTAGGCGTCTTGCCCATCAAAGCAACGAATTTGCCAAGCGACGCACTCCTATAGCTGCGCTGAGACCACAGCCCAGCGCTGCGCCACGACTGCGCAACATAAGCGAGTGCCCAAATCAAGACAGGGAGAGCACCGGACTGCAAACGCGGCATAACATATGCGCCGCCTGCTCATGCTGCTCCCCGCAGCCTTATCACTCGTCGCGAAACGCGTCGCGCGCCGGCCGCTCACGCGGCGGTACCTGAACCGCCTCTTCCTCACGGCCGAGGAGGCGAAGGCGCCGCAATTGACGCTGGACGCCGCCGACCGGCGCGCCGAACACGTGAAAAAAATCATTTGGCGCGGCGCGCCGCCGCCGAACGCGACGCTGCGAGTCGGCGTCCTCGACGGAGGGGCCGCCGACTGCGCCGCGTCGCTCGACGCGCAAGGACGGCTCAGGCTCGAGCTGCCCGAGGGGTTGGCGACGCCGTCGACGCGGCCGCGCCTGGACGTGATCCTGGCGCTGCCGGCGCCGCTCCGGCTCAAGCGGATCCTACCCCAGTTAACGTCTCTGGGCGTGGACAACCTGTGGCTCTGCGGCGCGGCAAGGACCGAGCGGAGCTACTTCGGGGCCAAGTTCCTCGAGGGCCTCAAGAGGGATTCCGTGCCGCGCGCCGCGCCGGCCGGCAAGCTCCGCGACCTGCTCGTCGAGGGCGCCGAGCAGAGCGGCGACAGCGCGCTCCCCAGAGTCGCGCTCGCGGGGTCGCTGCGGCCGGCGCTGCGGGCCGCGGCGGAGAACGACTACGCGCTCCGACTCGCGGCGCACCCCGACCGCGGCGAGGGCTTCGAGGCGCTCGACGACGCGACGGGCGCCATGACCGAAGTGCCGCGTGCGCGGCGGCTCCGGGAGTTAGTTGAGGGCGCGGACGCGGGCGGCAGAGCCGTCCTGGCCATCGGCCCCGACCGCGGCTGGGAGGAGCCGGAGGAGCTCCTCGCGCTCCGGCGGCACGGCTTCGACCTCGTGACGCTCGGGCCGCGGACGCTGCGGACCGACGTGGCGCTGGTCGGCCTCGTGGCGCTCGTGCAGGACTGGCTTGACTCGTAGCTTTTGTTTAAATTACCGTGAAATATTCACACATACAACTTACTCCGGAGTCGCGTCTAGAAGAGCCTGTGCAAGGCGCGCGCGGTCGTCCGACATGCCCGCGAGCTGCTGGAGCACGGGGCGGGCGGCCCGAGCGCAGGCGTCGAACGCCGCCGCCCCCTGATTCTGCGAGGACTCGGGCGAGGCCGCCGCGCCGCGCGCACGCTTCCGCGACTGCGGAGACGATTCCGGCGGCGGTGACCGGCTTCGCGACCGCTTGCGCTTGTCCACGAAGCCCTTGCGGACGTCGACGAAGCCCGCAAGGATGTAGCGCACCCCTTTCGTCGTCTCCACCCCTCGGTGGCGATTTTTGCCCGAGAAGAGCAGCGCAGCGCCGACCGCCGGTCGGAAGATCGGCGCGCCCTCGAGCTGGACGAACTGCGTGCCCCCGCCCTCGAAGCCGTCGTTGAGGGGCACGACGAACGCAAACGGCGACCCGTCCTCGTGCTCCTCAAGCGCCCGCTGCCCGTCGGCCGCGTAGCGCGCCACAAAGAGGTCGGCTAGCTCAAAGTCCCAGGCCGACGCGTCGAACGCCTCGGCCAGCCGCGGCACGACGCGCTCCGAGCACGCTGCCGCGACCCACTGGAGCTGTGGTACATCAAAACAGGACACGTCGGTCGTCGCGTGCGCCGCGTGCCGCGCGCCCCGCTCCAAGCCGTGCGCCTCGGAGTATTCAATAATCTTGCTACACTCGGCTGGCAGGAACACCACAGGCGTCTCGTGGACGGCGCGGTGCGCGTCCGGCAGCGGTGCCGAGTCGCTGATGCTTCGCTCGACGGCGGCGATGGTCTTGGCCGCCGCGGCCGCCGCGCCGGGCCGCTGCCGCGATACCGCTTTCAGGAACGCGAGACAGTCCTCGGCCTCGTCGAACGTGACGACCGGGTCCTCGTTCGCGTCGGCGGCCGCGCAGGCGAAGGCGTACAGCAGCGGCGGCACCGCGGCCTCGTCTCCCAGCACGAAGGGACCGCATCGTACTCTGTCCTCCTCGACAACGACAGATCGCACGCCTTCGGCCTCCCGTAGGCACTGGAGGCGCCAGTCGCGTGTGCCTATGTCCGCGGGCAGCGCTATCGTCACGAAGACCTCGTTGTCCGCGTTCAGTGCTGCCATAGAGCGTCTTTGGTGCCCAGCCGACACTACGTTGGAAAAAATGACTCCTGTGTGTCCAGTTGCCTCTGTGCCGTGGCCAAAGCCCTCAAAAACTAGGCAGAGCAAAAGAGGAGAGCAAAACTAGCGTAATGACATACTAGCACCAAACGCCGAACGCAGCACAGCTCGACGGCGCTGCGTAGCGGCCAAAACAGTAGGGCTCACCGCCATACTGAGACGCACGCAACCACTGCGTGCACCGCAGCCCACCGCTACGAGCTTGTAGCGACCCAACACTTTGTGCCCCATACTGTACTCGTGAGGGGGCAGCCCATTTACGCCACCGCAGCGGTCCCGCAACCCAGACTTGGAGTCGTGAGGGGCAGCCCATATACGCCGCCGCAGCGATGGCCCCCGGCCTCAGGACCGCCCTCGCCGCCCTGGCCTGCCTCCGGATACGGGCCGAGGACGCCGAGCTCAGCATGGGCGAGGTCTACCACGGCATGCTCGACACCGACGAAGATGGGAGAGTAAACAAACCCGAGCTCGACCACTTCGTGCGGGAGATGCTCAAGATGAGCGGCGCGCCGCATCTGTCGCGCGACCCTGATTTGGAGCCCGTGCTCGCCGAGGCGTGGCGTATGTCCGACGAGGACGGCGACGGGGACCTATCTATAAAGGAGGCGGGCAACACGAACGCGGAATTAAATAGGATCGTGGGCGCGTACATGGCGGATAAATTGAGAGGCGACCTCGACGGCGACGGTATTGATGATTTGACGGGCGACCGGTTGACGATGCGGGGGCGCGTCGACGCCCAGGGATACATTGTGCACGAATCTTAATTTTACAGTTCAACATAGCGACAGGAGATGTAAGAATGGTACTGGTCGTCGCCGATGTCCTGGGCCTCCATTTTTGAACACAGGGGCGCCAGCCGCGCGGCGAGCATGTGCTTGCAGAGCACTTTCGTAGAAACGCGCGCCGCCGCCTCCCCAAATTTCTCGCAGGTGCAGAAGTCCGCGAAGCACGCGTAGCGGCCGCCATTCGTCCCGCCGAAGGCCGCATCTACACAAACGAAGCTTCTCCCCGAAGGTTTAGCTGTGACGCGCTTTAGGGTGCGCGTCTGCAGGACGTCGATCGCGTCGTCCATGAGGTCCCTTCCTAAAGGATCGCCTCCAAGGAGATCGTCCGCGACGCGCAGCGCGGCGTCCCGTGCTCTTACCTTGCCCGCTTCGTCGTCTTGCGGAAAGGTTTGATGGATGTACGCGAGCGCGTCGTCCAGCGTCGCGAGGAGGTCCACTTTTAAGATATCCTCGTCGCCGCCGTCGCTGGCGTCGTCGTCGTCTTTCGCGGGGCTCGGTGGCGTGGGGTCGGCCATATCTTAGCGCCTCGAGGCTGTACAGCCTCGTCTGCGAGGTCCGCTTCCCTCGAGGCGAATGTATGCGACCACTGTGCGCCGCGCGCCCTCTGGCTTTGGAGAGCCTTTTTGAGATATGTGTGCGCAGCGATGGATTCTCGCAGCGCAGCGTTCTTGGCGATACCGATGGTGATTCGTGCGACCGCTGTCTTGCCTAGACAATGTGTATATCACCCGGATTTGGAGCTTGGACAGTATGAGGAGCTGCTTGCTAGTGTCTTACTGGACGCTAGCATTAGGTGAGCGCCAAATTACACAAACGCGCCACACAGGCGCACCGTGCATCGTTGCTAGGTAAAGAAGTGTCGCAGCCGCACGTACGGCTCGATCAGCCTGGCCAGCGAACTCCTCCATACCAATTACGGAGAGCAACCCAGCCGAATACAAAATCACACCGAGCCACCGGACGAACTAAAGTGGCGTACAAAAGCACACTGAGCCACAGGACGCACAAAAACCAAAAAAATGCCGCTCGAACCAAACGACGACCCGACGAGTACCATAAACTTCCTCCAGCGATTAACGATGCTGTCAACAATGGAAACCTACGCCCTCGCCGCCGGCGCCGTCGCGGCCGCATACGCCGCCGCGCGGTCGTGCGGCCCGGACGACAACCCCACGACGCCGAAGGGCACGGCGCCGCACACGGAGGGGCAATTCAAGGCCTTCCAGCAGTTCAGGCGGCTGTCCGTCGCGGGCCTGGCTTTGGGACTGGCCGCGGATTATGTGGTTGCGGCGCAGCTCTACGCTTGTGTGAGGGACGACCTGCCTTTGATCGTGGTCGCGGAGCTGTTCGCGACGTCGTTCGCGGCGGCCTGGGCAGCTAGAACGTGCCTGCGGCCGGCGATCGAGCGCAGCTTAGGGTTGCGGGGCGCGTGCGGTTTAGCACTCGTGTGCGTATCCATATCCGCGATCACGGCGGCGCTGCACGGGTCGCGGCACGGTCACCATATTTATTTGCTGGCGGGCCGCGTCTGTTCTGGTATTGCGCAGCCGCTGCTCCAATTGACCTTCGAGGGCTGGCAGCGGGCCGTGCACGCTCACCAAAGCTGGCCGGCGCTCTGGCGCCGCGAGACCATGCGTAGTATAGGGCGGTCGACGACGCTGGCTGCTTTGTTGAGTGGGGCCCTGTCGGAGGTGCTCTATCGCCTCTGCGATGATAGGAGGGCGCCGTTGTTAATGAGCGCGTGCGTCGCGCTCGTGGCGGCGGGCCTGACGGTGTCGACGGCGGACGCGCCGGTTCTTGGAGAAGCGCCGTTGTGTGGAGGCGACGCCGAGGCCGGCCTGGGCCGCTTCTTCGAGTTCCCGCGGGACACGAGTGGAGGAAGAAGTGTGCGCGGGGCCGTCGTGACGGCCGGCGCGGCTATTGTGGATGCGGCGGCGGCGATCGCCTTGGTCGCGTGGGCGCCGACGGTGGCCCGGGCGGACCCGGACGCGCCCTTCGGTTTTGTGTTTTCGCTGACGATGGCGGCCGCGGTGGCGGGGACGCAGGTCTTCGGCGCCGTCGCGGCGTCGTCCAAGCGCTTCGAGCACCTCGCGGCGGCGTGCTGCGCGACGGGCGGCCTGGCCTTCGCCTTCCTGGCGACGCAGCCGGCGGGGCTGGGGGCGGCCCTGGCGCCCTTTTTGGCGTTCCAGCTGGCGCTCGGCGCGGCGAAGCCGTGCCTCGCGGCGCTGCGGGGCAAGCACGTCGCCCCCGACCAGCGCGACGTCGCCGCGCGCGCCCAGGCCGCCTGCGCGACCATCGCGTCGGTCGTCGGCGCGCTGCTGTACGCGGGCCACGCGCCGATCGTCTTCGCCGCGTGCGCGTTGGCCTGCGCGATGGCGTCCTCGCCGCTCATGCGACTAACGGCGTGATTTACCATTACTTTTTTATTCGGAGAGGAAGTGCTCGTAGCGCGTGCCCCGCAAAGTCTCCTCGACGGCTTCCCAGTTCGCAACGTGGCTCGAGACCGGTCCGACGTGGACTTTGAGCGTCGTGTTGCGGTGTTCCGGCGCGCACCGCGGTTCCGAGGCCTGGTCGCCGAGAATCCACTCCCGAATGTCGTCCAGCTTCGAGTGGTCGTCATTCAGCTCTTCGTAAGTCAGATGCCGCACGGGGAGCCCCGCGGCCGCAGCGCGATCCCGGAGGTTTAAAAGATTCTCGAGCGCGATCCGTTCCTTGTCGAGCTCTCGAGTGAGCCTGATGCCCGTCGGTAGCTCGACCCGCATGTGCGCGAGCTTCGCCCTTTCCCGTGGATCCAGAGTGTGTGCCTCGCCCGGCGCGGCCTACGGGCGCGGTCTC
>Ga0209404_10000437_pt1 | contig 32384 bp, 18 predicted proteins | sample TroAtlMetagenome_2_FD_187447 | JGI IMG/M metagenome (GOLD analysis project Ga0209404, IMG submission 187447) | Marine eukaryotic phytoplankton communities from Atlantic Ocean - Tropical Atlantic ANT8 Metagenome (SPAdes) (version 2) | ecosystem: Environmental > Aquatic > Marine > Oceanic...
TCCCTGTACATGAAGACGATTCGAACATTTTTCCTAGCGACTAGTATTTACACGTTTTTGCTTTGCTCATACACCCAGGGGGAAGACTGGACGCAATGGCTTGGGAACGCTCGTGATGGAGTTTGGCGCGAGTCAAACATCCTGGCTAGCTTTCCCGAAGATGGTCCAAAACTGCTCTGGAAGAGTCCGATTGGCAGCGGATACTCTGGCCCCTCGATCGCCAACGGCAAAGTCTATGTGATGGATCGAATCGAGGGTGGTGACGCTCGCACCGCAAAAGACTTACATGACGGCAACCCACCCAAGAACTACAACTTCGTTCGTAAACTTATACCAGGCAAAGAACGTATTCTGTGCCTTGACGAAAAAACCGGGAAAGTCCTGTGGGCTCATCAATGGGATTGCCCTTATACCACCGTGGCTGCTTATGCGATCGGGCCCAGAGTCACCCCTACCGTAGACGGTGACCGAGTCTATGCGCTGGGTGCCGAAGGGCATTTCTTTTGCTTCGACAGTCAAACCGGGGAAATCATCTGGCAGCGCGACTTTAAAGACGATTATGGTCTCACGATTCCCGAATGGGGTACCGCGGCACACCCCTTGATCGATGGTGACCATGTGATCAGTATTGTCGGCGGCGAAGAATCGACCGTCGTTGCCTTTAACAAACACACCGGGGAAGAAGTCTGGAGGGCTCTTACCTCTAAGCAACCCGGATACTGCCCGCCCATCATTTACACAATCAACGGAGTCCGACAACTCATCATCTGGCACGGAGACGGCCTGCAATCGATCGACCCGCAAACAGGTGATCTTTTCTGGACTGTCGACGTCATCCCAACCTACGCCATGTCGATAGGACATCCCGTCCTCTATGAAAACAAACTCTACATGATGGCCTGGGCTCGTGTTTCAGCCTGTGTTGAAGTCGCAGACTCTGGCAAAGACGCAAAACTACTCTGGGCTGGTGACACTCAGAGAGGTATTGGTGGAGTATTCTGCACGGCTGTAATCGATAACGGCTTTATCTACGCCTGCGGCGTCGGCGGACGATACACTTGTGCCAAACTCGAGGATGGTACCAGGCAATGGACCACTTATAAGCCATCGACCGGACAACGACCTGCTGCCTGGGGAAACGTGTTCACCATTAAACACCAGGACCGATACTTTCTGGCGAATGATCTGGGTGACCTGATCATCGCTAAATTAAGTCCGGAGGGTTACAAAGAAATCAGCCGTACGAATCTGATCGAACCGACGCACTGGGTAGCTGGTCGAACACTTGTCTGGTCACATCCTGCCTTTGCCAACCGCTGTGTCTACATCCGCAACGATAAAGAGATTCGCTGCTACTATCTGGGTAGTGACCAATAATCGGTTTAAGACTCTGATTTCACTTTCGGCTTTCGCTTGCCATTGAGGATTTCACCGATCAGGGTATGGCGTACGAACAACTGGTAGGTAACAAGTAGAGAGACAGTGATCAAACTGCAAACAACCGTAAATTTTATCCACGGGTGCCAGTCCAACGGTTTAAGCATCTGGATATACAAAACAACCAGCGGCATATGAGCCACATAAAGCCAGTAAGAGGAATCCGAAACATACCGCATCACCTTACTCTCTTTGCTCAGCACCTTACGGAAGAGGCCCATCCAGCCAAATGTCATCAGCCACACATACGTCACTGACGCAATACGGATCAGCAGATCTTTTATCTGATATGGCTCCGTTCCCAACCATCCGGCTTGCGTAACTTTAAGTAGCCAGGCCTTCTCTTCAAGCCCTGCCATCAACCAGGCATCTTGTGTGCCAAACGCTAAATACAGCACGACAGAGAGTGGAATCGTCAACCACCAGAAACGACCAAGCTTTCCTTCGGAGTCATCGGCATCAAAATACCACGCTCCGAAGAGGAAAAAGATGAAGTAATAAACAAGCATGTGTGGTTGAGGCCCCCAGTGCGTCGAAGTATCAGGACCAAATTGACTATTCATTACCAAGGTTGGTATCAACGTTAACGGGATTAAGTAGAGATAACGCAACTTTGAAACCACTAACCATTTTGGCATTCGTTTAATACCAACCAGATCACACACCACGGCGTATACAGCGAACATTGCGACCAGCCAGACCAGGAACCAGAGGAACCAAAAGTGCCCAAACCCACTTTGATGAAATAGATTTTGCCAGCGTCCCTCTTTGTTTTTATAGTGCTTGGCTTCATTAACCTGCTGCCAATACCAATCTTTAAATTGACCTACCACTCCAGCCTGTTGCTTCCCTCTACGTTCATCTTGATCCCATTCTTCTTTCTCGTCTTTCTTGAACTTCTCCCAGAAGTCATCTTCATCCCAATCACCAAAGATTTCATCATGAGGGGGACCTGGCCTCGGTTCTGTTCCAAGAATTCGTGCAGCTTCATCACGACGTCCCTTCACACCTTCCGGACTAACGCCAATACCAAACGCTGCCGCAAGGTTCATAAGCCCATCACGAGTCTCTGCGGTGAAAGGAGCCGCGGCCACTTCAGCCGCCGTCAAACCTGCTTCATTTTCAATGGATTCATCGACTTTAAACCGCTTCAGTAGTTTTAGTTCACCATGCCTGGAGAACATTGCCGCTGCATGCAAGGCCGTGCTGCCATCTTTACTATGCGCATTGACATCCGCACCATGGTTAAGAAGCATTTCCACAACACCATATTTACCTGTGGCGGCTGCATAAGCCAAAGCGGAGTAACCATGTTCTGCGTTGACGGAATTCGGATTAACACCCGACAAAATCAGTCGCCGAAGACGACCAGTATCGTGAGCCCGAATTCGTTCAAAGAAATGTTCACCGGCAGGAAGCGTTCCGCTTCCCACCTCGTGAAGCCCGTTACCCATTTCAAGGAAGAATCTCATTTGAGAATCCGTTGAATCATCCAACCATTCAAGCGGGGATTCTCCTTCACCATTTTTCAAACGCAAATCCGCTCCGCGGTCGAACAGATCGGCAACTCTCTCCCATTCTCCTGTTGCCATTGCCACTTGTAATGGGGTTTCGCCTGTTTGCGGATGCAATTGATTAACGACTTCAGGATTGACGGCGAGCCTCCAATGCATCATGCGACGATCTTCATGAGCCGTCGCGTCCCAGATATCCATTTTCCGAGCCACTTGTTCCCGCTCAAAAAAATCAACGATTCCTTCATGTCCAACTTCACGGGCAATCTGCTCCGCCGTTATTCCTGCGTTATTCTTCAAATCAACATCAGCACCTCGTACTGTCAATCGCTCGACCAAATCCTGTCGACGCATCCGGGAAACCACCATTAAAGGTGTAAATCCATCCTTATCTCTCTGATTGATATCAACGCCTTTATTGAGTAACTCCTCTATCAATCCACGGTCCTGACGCCAGGACGCTTCCATCAGCGTCATTTCCTGACGATGCTCTTCCCAGAACTTACGGTCGTGCTCACCACGCCATCTCCCGACGGCATCTTCCATCGACTGGATCAAAATAAGGCCTAACATACAGGGGATAAAAATCCGGGCATAACGATGTTTCAACAGAGAGTTCACCCCCCGCTTACGCCAAAGCATCGCAGTAAAAAACCCACTGACGAGAAAGAAAAGGGGCATTCGGAACCCGTGGATGATATTAAACATCAACTGAAAGCTGTCCGAGGTCTTATGGAGCATCCGCGGATCGCCATCATCGGTAATAATCCAACCCGGCACATATCCCAGCCCGACATGCAAAGCGATCCCCAACAGCATCGCAATGGCGCGAAGTGCATCGAGATCATGGCGGCGTGCGATATTTCCGGAGGACGTCTTACTCAAAGAATGGTTACCTTCATTGTCTTACTGTCATTTCAAATCAGGGAGTGGTCGAAGCAGGCGCTGCTTCCGATAATAATGCCCTGATATTCGCAATTTCATTTTCAGCTTCCTGAGGTGCTTTTTCCAGTATATCCAATGGCAGCTTGCCATTGGCATCAGGCAGCGTTCGATCCGCTCCCGCATCCAATAACATCCTTACCCCATCATCGTTGGCAGCCTTGACAGCCCAATGCAAAGGCGTTCCCTTTTGGGCGTTGGCAGCGGGCAAATTCACATCGGCCCCCCGCTCAATCAGGTAAAGCACTGCTTCGTTAGCGAACTCCATGATAGCCATATGTAATGCCGAGCCGCCAAAGGCCGGATCCTCTTTCAAATCGAGGCGGGTATTAACATCCAGGTCATCCGACAAATGGAATTCCAATGCCGTTAAATTTCCCTCGCGTGCCGCATCCCAAATCGTCGACTCGGCGTCTGGAAGCATGACCGAGTCTATTCCACTGGCTTGACTCAAAACGATCACCATCATCGCGTGACGTACATACTCGGCGGTTTGTAAAGCGGTTAATCCATCGATATTCGTGATCGTCGTATCGGCTCCTTCCGATAGCAGATACTCCGCAATCTCGACTTCGCCGCGAAAAGCTGCAATGTGCAGGGGCGTCGCTCCGCGGTCATCCTGAGCATTGATATTAATCCCTGACTCCACCGCCAGGATGATTCCATCGATATTCCCTGAATGGACAGCACTAAAAAGTGAAGCCGCATCCCCTTGAACCTTCCCGGGAATAAACTCCACTTCCTGATGTGTAAAAGTATCCACTGGCTCACTGCACCCGGCAGTCATGCCTAGTATCAACACCATACTGGATAGTCGATTTTTCATCGTTACAAAATTCGTCGGACGTATCATCAAACACACAATTAGCCTTCCTCACCAACTATAACAGTCAAGCTTGACCTTGATGATACTGAATCGAAGCGGATGCCGGTAATTGTTGGGGTAATCAACTACTGTTAAATTGAATAACTCTAACTCGAAGAAACCGCCTTTTACCCCATGCTCCCTGAAGACAATCATGACCAAGATTTTCTACACCAAAACAGACGAAGCCCCCGCTTTAGCAACTCAATCTTTGCTGCCAATTATCCGAGCTTTTACAAAGTCTTCGGGAGTGGAGCTAATACTTAAAGACATTTCTTTAGCTGGCAGAATTCTTGCCAGTTTCCCTGAGAGTCTTACCGAAGAGCAACAACAAGGTGATGCTCTGGCGGAACTCGGAGCCTTAGCAAAAACGCCTGAAGCGAACATTATCAAACTTCCTAATATCAGTGCTTCGATCCCACAGCTGACGGCGGCAATTGCTGAGCTACAGGCACATGGCTACAGCATCCCTGACTTTCCGGAAGAGCCAAAAACGGAAGAGGAAAAAGAAGTACGCCGTCGTTACGCCAAGGCATTGGGAAGTGCTGTCAACCCTGTTCTTCGCGAAGGAAATTCAGACCGCCGAGTGGCTGGTCCTGTAAAAGAGTATGCCAGGAACAACCCGCACTCCATGGGCGAATGGAGTGCCGACTCAAAATCTCACGTGGCCCACATGAGCGAGGGTGACTTTTTTGGTAGTGAACAATCTCATGTCATGGACAATCCCGATAACGTCAGCATTGAACTTACATCGGCGTCCGGGGAAACGACGGTATTAAAATCCAATCTTCCGTTGGAAGCCGGTGAAGTGATTGACTCGGCCGTCATGAGCAAGAAGGCTTTAAGAGCTTTTATCACTGAAGCGATTGCCGAAGCTAAAGAACAAGACGTCCTGCTTTCATTACATATGAAAGCAACCATGATGAAAGTATCTGACCCTAAGATCTTTGGTCATGTTGTCAGTGTTTTCTATGCCGATGTATTTGAAAAGCATGGGGCGGTACTGGACGAATTGGGTGTTGATCCAAACAACGGCATTGGTGACCTCTACAACAAGATTGAAGAGCTGCCGGAAGATCAGCGCGCTGGCATCCTTGCCGACATGGAGGCCATTTACGAAAAACAACCACGTCTGGCCATGGTGAACTCAGATAAAGGCATCACTAATTTGCACGTGCCTAGTGATGTCATTATTGACGCGTCCGTTCCGGCTTGTCTTCGAACTTCGGGAAAAATGTGGGGCCCTGATGGTCAGTTGCATGACACGAAAGCGATCATTCCCGATCGTTGCTACGCTCGTATCTATCAGGCAGTATTTGATTTCTGCAAAGCAAACGGAGCGTTTGATGTGCCAACAATGGGTAACGTATCCAACGTTGGCTTGATGGCACGAAAAGCAGAAGAGTATGGATCTCACGACAAAACATTTGAAATGGCTGACACAGGTACTGTCAGTGTCAAAGATGCTGCCGGGAATATCCTTATGCAACACTCGGTGGAAGAAGGTGACATCTGGCGTATGTGTCAAACCAAGGATGAGCCGATCCGTGACTGGGTACGTTTGGCAGTCAGCCGGGCTCGAGCGACAGGTTCCAAGGCCATTTTCTGGCTCGACAGTGCACGAGCTCACGATGCTAATTTAATTGGCAAAATTGAGCGGTATCTTCCAGATCACGACACGGAAGGTTTAGAAATCGAAATACTGTCTACGGTGGATGCGATGAATGAAACATGCCAACGCTGTAAAGATGGGCTCGATACGATTTCAGTCACCGGAAATGTTTTACGGGATTACCTGACCGATCTTTTCCCCATCCTGGAACTTGGTACCAGTGCAAAAATGCTCTCCATCGTACCTCTACTGAACGGGGGTGGCTTGTATGAAACAGGTGCCGGGGGCTCAGCTCCTAAGCATGTTCAACAATTCACCGAAGAGAACCACCTTCGTTGGGACTCACTTGGTGAATTCCTGGCACTTGGCGTTTCACTCGAAGAGGTTGCGGAGAAGGAAGCTAACAGCAAGCTCAAGGTGGTCGCTGAAGCATTAGACAAAGCAACGAGTCAGTACTTACTGAGCGACAAATCACCTTCACGCAAAGTCAACGAATTAGACAATCGCGGTAGTCATTTCTATCTGGCACTTTACTGGGCACAAGCATTGGCTGCTCAGGATTGCTGTGATGACTTAAAAGCGGAATTCGGGGAATTCGCGCAGACATTAACCGACAACGAAGAGACCATTGTCAGTGAATTGAATGCCGTGCAGGGAAATCCAATGGATATCTCCGGATATTACGATCCGTGCGACGACAAAGCTGCCGCGGCGATGCGGCCCAGCGTGACGTTCAACGAAGCTATCGCAAGCCTGTCTTAATTCATCTCAAGTCACTTCTATTCAGGATGGTCGCATGACTCTGCTACCTAAACGGACGCTGGGGAAAACCAACCTTGAAGTCACTCAACTGGGCTACGGTAGTATGGGCCTGCGTGGTCCTGCCACCTGGGGCGTCCGGGTAGTCGACGACGAAGCAGCGGATCAATTTCTAAATCGAGTACTCGATAAGGGGATCAACTTCATCGACACCTCTCCTGACTACGGAGTCAGTGAAGAGCGTATTGGGCGATTTATTAGTTCCCGACGAAATGAATACTATTTGGCAACCAAATGCGGTTGTGACTACATTCAACATGAAGAACATCTGGAGGTGCTGCACACCTGGACCAAGGATGTTTTACAACGGAATATAGAAACCAGTCTCGAACGACTCCAAACAGACTACATCGATCTACTCCAGTTTCACGGCGGTGATGCGGAAACGATTCAGCAGGCAGGGTTGATCGAGACGCTGCTAGACTTCAAGGCGCAGGGACTAATCCGATTTATTGGCTCATCCAGTTCTTTACCCCATTTGCCTGGCATGATTGAACTAGACGTCTTTGATACGATTCAAATGCCGTATTCCTGTCTGGCTCCCAGGCATCATGACTGGATTACGAAAGCCGCTGAGAGGGGGGCTGGAATTATCATCCGTGGAGGCATTGCGCACGGTGGTCCGGATGCAGAAATCGATCGACCTGCCTTGTTTGACGTTTGGACTCAGGCCAATCTTGATGAACTTTGCGGCGAAAGCATGAGTCGAGCCGAGTTGATTTTGCGTTACACCATTAGTCATCCGCACTTCAACACAACCATTGTCGGGACTTGCGATCCTGCACATCTGGACGAAAACATTAGCAGTCTTTGCAAGGGACCACTCGATCCATCTCTTTATGACGAGATTACCTCCCGCGTCAAAACGATTTTAGAGGCACCTGAGTCTCGTAAGCCCTAATCCTATCTCAGCTTTTGATTGGCTGAAGCTGGGGTCGGAGTGAGTCGATCAAGCTTTCCGTCACTGGAATTCAAACGTCCTTGTGAGACATTCGTGGTCTGCATACCAAATTGAATACGGTCGATCACAGTCTTGCCATTGCTTAAAACGATCACTTCACCGCTCTTGGAAAGCTTGAAGTTAGTATGGAAACCCTTTTTTTCTCCAGACTCATCCGCCCAAACAACAAGATACTGCCCAGCTTTGATGACGGCGTTTGCCGGAAATTGCCATTTGGTCAGATCATCATCACGGTCTGACAAATAAAGACCTTTCAGAGCTACGTCTTCATCACTTGCATTATAGATTTCTATCCAATCTTCGAACTCACCATCCGCGTTCTTCACGATACGCTGATTGGATGCCATGAACTCACTAATCGTGAGCGGGACATGACTGTCACCAAAGGACTGGGTGGAATTCGCATAGGGGGATAATTGAATCTCGGAAGTAGCAGAGATGTCTTCATGCTTTAACAGGAACTCCCGCCGTTGCTCGATAAATCCAAACAAGCTGGCGATAACATTTCCTCCTTCACCGGGAGGGTTGGTCGCAGTCATGAATGCATCCAAAGTAGTGCGTTTGCGAGTATCCATTGCGACTTCTTCTTTGACTAATTCCCGATAGTGATCAATGACCGGGCCTAGATTTTCAACGGTGATATGGTTAGCCGCGAGTTCCTTCACGTACTGCAAATATTTTTCGCGGTACTGTGGCACTTGAAGTAACTTACTTCGAAGCGGCATCCGTTCATTATCGATCGCGACCAATGGATCCAGTGTAGGTCCTCCACCACCGGGACCACCTGGTCCTCCGGGGCCACCACCTGGTCTTCCCTGACCTCCCCCACCTCCGGGCCGGCCAAAGCCTGGCAAATCGTCCGGAATCAATTCAGGTGGAAAGTCGGGGGGGAATGGGAATCCACCGCCAGGTCCTCCTCCGAAGCCACCACGCCCTCCGGGGCCTCCCCGTCCTCCACCGGGTCTCCCTCCCGGCCCACCACCATGACCAGCCTTGAGAGCTTCATTCATATCATGAGGGATAATGTGAAATACATTCTGTGGATCCAGATAGATGCTATAGTCACTAGCACGCGTCCAATATCCATCGCTGTTAACTAATGCCACATCGAGCGCCAAAAACCTTAACACGCCATCTACATTCAAGAGAGGCTCAATCGCATTCGGCAAATCTTCGAAGGGAGTTTCATTCAAAACTTGACACAAGTTGATGAGTGCTTGCCAGGACGCTTCGGTGTCTTTGGATTTGATCTCAAACTTCGAGCGATATTGCTCAATGTCTTCCCCTGTGTACTGTAAGCCTCCCATCGCCCAGGGCGACCCCGGGACTTTCCATCGTGCCCCTTCTGTCGTACCAAAAAATTCCTGAAGGAAGTCTTTGTTGTATTGCTGAACATTGGCATAAACTCCCCAGCTTTCACCATTGATAACCACTTTGACCAAATTGGACTGGGGAACCGGTAAAAACGGTGAGGCGACCTTGGCATAAAGAATACTACTGAGGAATGAAGGATCTCCATTACAGTTCAGGAGATTAAGTGTCTTGTAACCTAAAAGACGTTGCTCTTCATGTATAAAGTCCATGGACAAATTAAGAGATCGCTTTGACCCTGCAGGCACGTGTCCAAAAGAACTTTGACCACGGAACTTGATACCGACCATCGGATACTCTTGACCATCAACGATTACCGTGGCCGGCATTTGCACATCGGTCTCTTTGAATTGAGCCATATCCTCTTCCCAGCTATCAACGTCAAACTGAACGAAGATTGTGCGAAGAGTATCTGGGGCATAAAGTGGTCGATCACTGAACTTCTTTACATCAGCCACGGAAACTTTAGGGCCGGGCTTACCTTCTAACTGCATCCCGCCCTGTCCCGGTCTCATACCTGGCCGACCACCACTTCGTGGATTGGTGGCTATTTCTTCCAATGCTTTTTTTCGTTCGGCCGGATCCAGATAGCCGTTCTTATCAACATCATACTTATCTGTCAGTCGAAGAATGGTTCTGTTGGGCCCGGCTGGTCCTGCTCCGCCCCCCCTCTGAGGGCCGTTTCCCATCATCGGAAGCAACTCATCCATGGTCAAATTGCCATCTTTATTCTTATCTAAACCTTCCAGCACCTTTGGAGCAGCCTTTATTTCATCCGCAGAAATCTCCCCATCTCCATTGGTGTCCAGTTTGGCAGAGACCGGATCTAACGGTAAATCCGTTGCCTCTAACGGCAAGCTTGGCTCAAAGATCGGAGGCTGCGCAAAGCTCGGCAGTGTCATTAAGAAGAAGAATGTGCAGATGAAAATTCGCATGATTTGTGATTGCTTTATATTTTCTTGACTACTGAATTTTGATACGTGAATTGGGAAAGAGAGTACTGAGATGTTTCACCACTTCTAAAGCCTTTACCGTGTCGATCCCGTTTAACTCTACTCGTACTTGTGAATTCTCACCTTGTACTTCTAAGCGTTTGAGCTGAACTTCTGCGACATATTCGCCCAATGACGCGATCACACCGGTTGCCGCGTCAAAGAGGACTTCCGCATTATCACCCGCAACAGTCAGCACCAATGGATTTACCGAATCACTCTCGGCCTGTCGCCCCATCCAAAATGCACATACCGATGCAATGATTACCAGAATGACAGCTAATTGTGGAAACTCCGCTCCCAGTGATAATCCAATCGCTATACATAAAAACAAGTACGCCAATTCCTGCGGCTGACGAATTGCCGTTCGAAATCTAACGATTGAAAGTGCACCGACCATACCTAACGAAAGAGCAAGGGAAGATTTAATTGTCATGATGACGGCTACCGTCACCACCGTAAGCAGTGGAAAGATAATAGAGACTGAATCCGTACCGCTTTGAACAACATGGAAACGACGATAAAGGAAACGGATATAAAACGAAAAAAGGAAGGCCAAGAGCAAGTAAACCGCGATGGTTTGAATCGAGGCTATTTGTTCTGCACTCCACAGTGACTCCACTGTGTTCTGGACTGCGTCGACCTGTTCGTCCATTATTTATCCCCACGATAGATTTAGATTGTTTTCAAATGCTTGAGACACTTGAGAATCGTTATTAAACCAAAAGAGCGTACAAATGTTTCGATGTTTGTGAATTATTTCACTTTCGTGTACATCTTCACGAAGGCATAGAGCCGTTTGGCGTTTGTACTCGAGTAGAAAACGTGCCCACCATGTTTACCTTCGGCAACCCGGTGAAATGTAATCGTGAGCCCAGCCTCTTGATATGCCTCGTCAATCGCTTCAGACTGATCGATCAAGACCGTCTTATCTTTCTCACCATGAAATACCAGGAATGGTGGGTCGTCATTCGTCACGTGATACTTTGCCGATGCCTGTCGGGCAACATTCACTAACTGATTAGCTCCACCACCAAGCAGGTTGTAAACTACCGAGCCTTTTTTATTAGCACGGGAAGGCTGAGTTTTACTTCGCAAAACAAAATCAGTAGCACCATAGTAATCAACCACGCCCTGGACCCGGGAAGATTGCTCCCGGTTGCCACCGACCTCTCCCTCTAATTCTTCGACATCGCCTGTCGTACCCATCAGGGCAGCTAAATGTCCGCCCGCACTCGCCCCGGCAACGACAATGCGGTCTGCGTTGTAGCCATACTTCTCGGAATTCGCGCGTAGCCAACGTACTGCCCCTTTACAGTCATGGAGTTGCGCTGGCCACCTGGCTACATCCACCAACCGGTAATTGATACTGGCGACCGTAATCCCATAATTAGATAACCAGGAAACAAAAATCTTAGATTTATTGTTCTGATACCAACCACCACCGTGAATCCAAACCACCAGCGGAGATCCCATCGGTTGCTTAGGAAGATATAGATCAAGCAACAGTTGATGATCTCCCACCATGGCATATTCAACATCGGCCACTTTAGTACCGGTTAACTTCACTTTGGCGACAGCATTATCTTTTTCTGGCCGTTGCTGTTGCGTGAATTCATCCACCTGTTGTTGAGCCAGGCAAGTACCACACATCCAAAAGAAAATAATCAATCCACGCACATCAATCTCCAAAATCTGATCGTAAAAGGCAATTGTAACATTTACCTGAGCTTCGTTAACCGCCCAATATTACTGTCAAACGACTTGGCAAACGCTATCTGACGCAAAAATTAAATTGCTTGAGTGGTGCGGCGAATGATGAGAATCCATGAATCGTCGTGATTCGTGCATTAGAATGGAGATAATCTAACCACGAAGCATGATCACGCTTGGTGATCAAATCCGGAGGAATCCCTTATGTCCACTTCAAATCCCAGAAGAGAATTCTTACAGCAATCTCTTGCCGCTGCCACTGTTTGGAGTTTACTTCCTGAATCGCTACACGCAGAGAAACACCAGAATGTCTCTCTGAAGTTATCAAGCTTCACCGTCGACATCACTCCACCGAAAGGACATTCATTGTGTGGTGGCTGGATCAAGCCCGTCATTGATGTAACCGACGCCCTGGAAGCGCATGGTATCGTTTTACAAGGTGCGGGAAAGCCCATCGTATTGCTGTCCATTGACTGGACGGCCTTATCTAATGGCGGCCATCTCCTTTGGCGTCAAAGGCTTGCCGCAGCGATCGGTACAACTCCTGAACGTGTTGCTATTCATTGCGTCCATCAACACAATGCTCCGTTTGCATGTCTTGAAGCTCAAGCCATTGTAAAAGCTCAGGGCGATCTGCCACATATCGTGATGGAGGATTACTTTCATGATTGCAGTCACCAAATCGCTGAGTCAGCAAAGCAAAGTCTCCGCAGAGCCCAACCGGTTACACATATTGGAAAGGGAGAAGCCAAAGTCGATAAGGTTGCTTCCAACCGGCGAATCTATCGCGATGAAAATGGGGTGATCAAAGCAATGAGGGGGAGTAGTTGCAAAGACCCGAAACTACGGGCGATGACAGAGGGTACGATTGACCCACTGCTCAAGACCATTTCATTCTACAACCAAGACAAGCGAATCACCGCAATCCATTACTACGCAACGCACCCTATGAGTTTCTATGGGGATGGTCTGGTATCAAGCGACTTCGTCGGGATCGCTCGCAAACAACTCCAGGAAGAGCAACCAGACTGCCATCACATTTATTTTACCGGGGCAGCGGGTAATATCTCTGCCGGAAAATATAACGACGGAAGCCAGCCGGTTCGAGCCGTTTTGGCGGAGCGAATCTACCAAGGAATGCGGGCTTCTCTTCAGAACACAGAAGTAAGTCCGATAAAAACGGTGCGTTGGAGAAATGTGGAGATACTACCCGAGGTTCGCAGCACTTTTAACAAGGAAGAACTCAATAAAGTTATCTCCAACAAAGCTGGCAGTGTCGTCAGTCGAAATCGTCCTTCCTACATGTTAGCCTGGTTAAATCGAGTTGAACGCAAGCAACCGATTATCCTCAGCTCGCTGGGAATTAATGATATCGCCACACTACATTTACCTGCCGAGTCGTTTATCGAATATCAGCTTAGAGCACAAACGATTGCACCGAACACCTTTGTAGCAACAGCAGCTTATGGTGATGGCGGCCCATGGTATTTACCGGTGAAAGAGGAGTACCCGGCGAAGGGTTATGAAGTCAGTAAAGCGTTTTGTGAACCAAGTGTTGACGACGTAATGACCGCCGGGATTAAAAAGCTTTTGGAAAGCTGAGCCTAAACCATGATAAATCTACGCGTTATATCTCTCAGTATCGTCATCGTCTTTCTGTCCGTAAGTAATCTCTTCGCTCAGGATGAACGAGTTGTTACAGAAGCAGATATGCCACGCATACCTCACACGAATCCCAAAGATGCTTTGAGCACTTTCAAAGTAGCCGACGGATTTGAACTGGAGTTGGTGGCAGCTGAACCGCTGGTCGCGGATCCTGTGGCTGCATGTTTCGACGAACATGGCCGGATGTTTGTTGCAGAAATGCACGGCTATCCATTCTCACAGGAGCCAACGCAACTTAATCCCGAAGGCGGCGGGCTGAAAGATGCCGGAATCATCCGCATGCTGGAAGACATCGACAAAGACGGAAAGATGGATCGCAGCACCGTCTTTGCCGACAACCTTAGCTGGCCAACCTCCGTGCTACCTTACAACGGAGGTATTTTTGTGATGGCCCCGAAGTTTCTGTATTACCTCAAAGACACCGATGGGGACAATCAAGCAGACGTCCGCGAGATCGTACTCGAAGGCTTCGGTAGAAATAACGTACAATCCGTGGCCAATGGATTGATCTGGGGGCTCGATAATAAAATTTACTTTGCGGCCGGCCGCAACCCTAAAACGCTTGTTCACCGCGGCACCCCCCTGTTTCCCGTAAGCGGAGTTGATCTCAGATTTGATCCTCGTACGGAAAAATTCGAACTGGTCACTGGTGGCGTTCAATTTGGTCACGCACGTGACATCTGGGGTACTCGGTTTGTTTGCAGTAATAGCAATCACATTCAACAAGTAATCCACCCTCAACATTACATCACCAGAAATCCCTACCTGGTTGCCTCCGGGATGATCAGAAGCATTGCTGCCGACGGTGCCAGTGCACGGGTGTTTCGTTTAAGTCCTCCTGAGCCGTGGAGAATTGTGAGACAGAAATGGCGTGCCCTCGACAAAGGTTACAGGTTAGTCATCAACGACGATGGTGGATGGGAGTTCATTCCGATTGACTCCTCGAAGCCAGCGGGGGCTGTCCCGACCGAGTATCCGGTCGGTTTCTTCACCTCGGCCACTGGCATTACGATTTACGCTGGTGATGCTTATCCGGAGCGTTATCTCGGTGATGCGTTTGTGGGTGACGTAGGTGGCAATCTGGTACATCGAAAGCATATTGACCCCTCCGGAGTGGTGTACCGTAGTAAGCGAGCAGATGAGGGTGTCGAATTTATCCAATCAACGGACAATTGGTTTCGTCCCGTCAATTTTCTGAATGCACCTGATGGCACTCTCTATGTCCTCGACATGTACCGTGAAACGGTGGAACATCCCTATTCTATCCCTGCGGAGATCAAAAAATTCCTGCATCTGACAAGTGGTAAAGACCGTGGCCGTATCTATCGCGTTGTCCGAAAAGATATGATCGTGCGAAAACCCGTCAATCTAGGCGGCATGAATAGTACGGCTCTGGTGAAAGAACTCAGCTCTACCAATGGTTGGAATCGCAATACCGCTCAACGCCTGTTAGTCGAAAGGCAGGATGAGTCAGTACGTACGGTTTTGGATGAATTGGTATTAAGAGGCAAGTCGTCACTCGGACGCCTCCACGGGCTCTACACACTCTCCGGGCTCAACTTACTAACACCAGAGCACTTGCATGCCGGATTTCACGATCCTGAGCCGAGAGTCAAGGCCCATGCAATAAAGCTAGCTGAACCGTATCTCCAGGAAGACGTCAAACTAGTGAATCGAATCCAAACATTGCTCACTGACGCTAGTGAACATATTCGAATTCAAATGGCATATTCTCTGGGTGAAGCAAAACCTGAATTCGCTATTCCAACTCTCGTGGAACTAGCCTTGGCCTCCAACGCCACTCCGGAAATCAAAACTGCAGTCCTCTCATCGGTGGGCGCTTCTTCCGATCAGTTTCTTCTTAACCTTTTGAAATCTGGTGTGGGCAAAAGCCAACTGCCCTCGATTGCATTACAAGCAGCGATTCTTGTCGGGTCCAACAAAGAAGATAATTTAACTTTTCGTGTACTCTCACAAACCGCTGACTTACCGGCAGGTTTACAACCATTGGTACTTCGTGGACTCGGTGAAGGGTTAAGTCGACGTGGCACCACACTTCGTGCCATGATTACTTCAAAAACCGCCCCCAACAGCTTAGCGAGCGATTTGGGGGAAGCGTTCCATGCTGCTCAAACTCTTGCTTTAGACACAAACGCCGTCTTAGCTCATCGTCTGGCGGCACTGCAACTACTGTCATTCTCTCACTTGGCTTCAACGGCGACCTCTTTGGAATCGTTACTAAACCCTCAAACACCCCAGGTCTTACAATTACAAGTTGTCGAAACAATCGGTTCTATCAACGCTCCACAAATCGCTGAGACTCTGCTGTCGCGTTGGAAAGGCTATAGCCCGTCTGTTCGCCGTGCGGCTATCGATGTTCTCACGCAATCAACACGCAACACTCAATTGTTACTAACGGCTATTGAAACAGGAGTCATCCAACGCGTTGAAGTGGAACGAGATAAGAAACAATTGCTCCTACAACACCCCAATAAAGAGATACTGAGGAAGAGTCAAATGCTCTTCGGCAATGAAGCCAATACGGATCGGGCCAAAGTCGTCCAGCAATTTCAATCGGTGCTAAATCTGCAAGGCCGGGTTTCCGCCGGTAAAGAAGTTTTCACTAAGAAATGTTCGATCTGTCATCAGGCTGGAAATATCGGCGTTCAGGTTGCCCCAAACCTGGCAAGCGTAAAAAACAAGTCTGAAGCTGACTTATTAATTGCAATTTTAGATCCCAATCGAGAAGCGCAACCAAACTTCAATGTCTATACGGTCATCACCCAACAAGGGAAAGTCCTCACGGGGATCATTGCCTCCGAAACTGCAACCAGCATTACCTTGAGGCGGGCAGAAGGTAAACAAGACGTTGTACTTCGCAGTAACATCGATGAGTTGATATCAAACGGTGTTTCATTAATGCCGGTTGGCTTAGAGAAAGAACTGAATCCACAGGAGATGGCTGACGTGATTTCTTTCATTAAGCAAAGTAAAGATATAAAGTAGCCTGAAGAAGTTTTGGTAACAACGAGCCGGATACCTATTATGTTACGACCATTCACATTGATTCTCACTATCGTTTTCGGCTCCTTCGTAGCGACAGTTCTTTGGTCTCAGAATCCTGAAGACCGTGCCGAGGACATTAGTAAACGGATTGACGAGTTGGCAAGTAAAATGCCCCGGATCCCGGCCTCCACGCCCGAGGACTCCCTGAAGAAACTTGTCATCCATCCGGACTTTGAAGTTCAAATCGTCGCAACCGAGCCACTCATTCGGGATCCCGGCGCGATCGATATCGATGAAGACGGCAGAATGTATGTCTGTGAATTACCAGAATACAATGCCTATGCGGCGAAAGAAGACCCTGGCGAAAAGGGGGCTATCAAACAACTCGTCGACTTAGATGGAGACGGAAAATATGACAAAGCGACAACCTTCGTTACGGATATCCCTTACCCAACAGCAGTAATTTGCTGGGATGGTGGAGTATTCATTGGAGCTGCCCCCAATATTCATTACGCCAAAGATACCAATGGCGATGGTGTAGCCGATGAAAATAGAATCGTCTTCTCTGGTTTCGGCAGTGACCTCGCAGGGGAAGCTCACCTGAATTCCTTCCGCTGGGGACCCGACAATCGCATCCATCTCTCGACCAATCTTTCGGGCGGCGAAGTGAAGGGAACTGACGACGACCAGATGCCGGTTTCAGTACGTGGGCGAGGTATTATTTTTGACCCTCGAAATCAATCAACCTTTGAATTGACCAGTGGTGGCGGACAGCATGGCATGAGCATGGATAACTGGGGACGTAAGTTTGTATGTCAAAACAGCGTGCCTGCCGAGACACTCATGTATGACGATCGATATCTCGCTCGGAATTCAGTCATGCAGGCTGCGAATGCCGCCGTTTCGATCGCTCCTGAAGGTAAATTCACCCCTTTGTATCGTATCAGCGAAGGAGAGCCCTGGCGTGAATTACGAACCATGTTGCGACGAACCAAGCAATTCCGTGGCTCGGATGAAGGGGGTAAGCCATTTGGATTCTTCACCGGGGCTACAGGGATTACTATTTATCGTGGTGATGCCTGGCCCACAGAAATGCGCGGTAACTTAATTGTTGGTGACGTTGCGAACAATCTAATTTATCGTGCCAATGTTCAATCAAAGGGACTCGAATTAATCGCAAAACGTGCCGATCAGGACAAGGAATTCCTGGCTTCTAAAGACCTTTGGTTCCGACCAGTCCAGTTTATGAATGCACCTGACGGTTCGTTGTATGTATTAGATATCTCCCGGGAACTGATTGAAGGCGCCGCTTTTCTGCCACCCGAGTTTATGAACCATTTAGACCCTATCAGTGGAAACGATCAGGGACGTATTTACCGGATTGCTCCACAGGGTTTTGTTTCAACCACTCCCAAACTTTCATCTCTCAGCACCCTCGAACTTGTCAAGTTACTGGATCACACAAATGGTTGGCACCGCGATGTCGCAGGGAGACTTCTTTACACACGTCAGGATCAGGCAGCTGTCTCTCCCTTACGCCAGTTGGTTTCAAAAGGGCAGACGGCCGAAGGGAGATTTCTGGCTCTTTACAATCTTCAAAGCCTCAATGCTTTAGACGAAGCGAGTGTTCTGGCGGGACTTCATGACGAGCAACCTATTGTGCGTTGGCATACTTTGAAGTGTGCTGAATCGCTTTGCAATCAAGCTCCAGCTGTATTACACGCGATGAATATGATGGCCGACGACGAGGACATACGGGTGCGATATCAACTAGCATTCTCGATTGGAGCGTCGGTGGCCGGAACGAGAAATGACACTTTGGCGAAGCTGGCAATTCAGGACGTCGACAACTCATGGATGCGACTCGGTATTTTAAGTTCGTTAGGGCGAGGAGCCGACAAAGTTCTGGTCACCTTAGCGAAGAATGAAGCCTTTGTTGCCAACGAGAACGGAATGACGCTACTAAAAGAATTATGCAGTCAGATCGGATTAAGGAATCGTCCGCACGAAGTATCTGCGGTCATTAATACCATCAATGAAAATGATAAGTTGTCCTCTCCACTTATCGAAAGCTTGGTGAGTAAAGTACAGGGTGCTCAAAGAGAACAACTTCTGGCCCTTACCAGCAATCAAGCCAACGAAGTTCTCATGAAATTGGTGGATTCAGCGATTGCCTCAGCAAGAGACACCGCGCTCGCCAACGCAGACCGGGTGCGTGCGATTGAAAATCTACAGTTGGCCAGCTACGAAGACACCTCCACGCTGCTCGACCAGTTACTTTCAGTCAATGAAGCGTTCCAAATCAAAGCGGCGGCGATTAACACCCTCAGCGAGTACACAGATGCCGGAGTTGCGAGCATCTTAATCAGACGCTGGCCTACCATGGGTCCGACATTAAGAATGCGAGCGGCGGAAGCACTACTATCCAGAAATAAATGGACCGAAGCACTTCTCAATGCCGTCGAGAACGAACACGTAGGACGCGGCGAATTGGACCCGTCGCGGATTGCCTTGCTAAAAGTTCACCCTGACAAAGTGATTGCAACACGAGTCAACAAACTCTTTGCCAGTTCGGCTAATCTGGCAAGACAAATGGTGATCAAAGACTATCAAGCCGCGCTCAACCTCAACGGGGATCAGGAAAGTGGTAAAGCATTGTTCAAAAAACACTGCTCCGCCTGCCATCGTCTGGAAAACGTAGGAAATCCAGTCGGTGCTGACCTGAACGGTATCCGTAATCGAGGCTTAGATGCTGTCCTGCTGAATGTTCTCGACCCCAACCGGGAAGTAAAACCTAAATACTTAACTTACGTGATCGTGGATTTGAACGGGCGGACTATCACTGGCATGATTTCAGACGAGAGTGCCAATAGTATCACCGTTCGTAAGCCGGATGGTACGAGCTCTACGATTCTCCGCTCTGAAATCGATCTACTGAAGAGCACTGGTCTGTCGTTTATGCCTGAAGGCCTTGAAAAACAAATCAACAAACAGCAAATGGCTGATCTGCTTTCCTATCTGAACTCGCTTCAATAAGCACGTGGCTACCACACGAGTCTAATTCGAAATAAAGAAATCAGCTGAGTTACGCTACGGGAGCTAATTCATCGATTGAATCACCGAATGGAAGGATCGGCATAGGCCGTCCTCCGAAGTCCGGAAATGAGTCTTCCCAGTTAATGCCAAGATGTTTATAGACACTGGCCCAGAGGTCATTCGGAGTCAGTGGCCGAGCGACAGGCTCCTCACCTCGGGAGTTCGTTGCTCCAATCACCTGGCCAGTTCGCATTCCACCACCCGATACAATAAAACTCATCGAGTTAGGCCAGTGGTCGCGACCGGGTTGCATGACTTTAGATTTTGTACCTGGCCGCTCGGTGATCCGAGGTGTTCGTCCAAATTCCCCCGTCACAACCAACATAACTCGTTTGTCGAGCCCTCGTTCATAGAGATCTTCGATCATGGCTGAAACCACCTGATCATAAATCGGGAATCGCACTTCCGAGTCACGGAACAAATGGCAATTCACTGCATGACTATCCCAGTTATATACCCCCCAGTCCGGCATCGTGATTCCGGAAACATAGGGATTTTCCATGACGATCGAAACCCATGGTACTCCGGCTTCGACCAGCCGTCGGGCAAGAATTGCTCGCTGTCCCCATTCATGGCGACCATATCGGTCACGCAGGGCATCCGATTCATGCGACAAATCAAATGCCTTATGAGCTTCAGGCGATGTAATCATTGAAATGGCCCGTTGGTTAAACGTATCCATTGAGTCCATCACTCCGCTGGTTTCCACATCTTCGCGAAGCGTATCTAAGTCGCCTAAAAGTGATACTCGATTATTTAATCGCTCTTCAAACAACCCGGCATTCAAAGACAAATTTTGCACTTTGAAGTTCTCCGCGTTTGGATCGCCTGAAACATTAAAGGGGTGGGTTTCCCTGCCGAGATATGCTGAACCAAAGGCAAAGGTATCCACAGAATTTACCCGGCCATTGCCAAGGACAATATAATTGCAAAGTCCTTTTGAATTTTGATGACTTTCAAGTTTCTTCGTCGCAATGGACCCCACACAGGGAGCATCATTAATCGTTCCCGTGGGAGTCGCCGGGATTCGCCCTGTTAAAAATCGTTTGTGACCACCGCCATGATCTGCAAAGTTATGGTGGACAGAGCGAATAATATTAAACTTGTCGGCGATCTTTGCCTGAAGCGGAAACAGCTCACAGATTTCCATGCCCGGAACCTTTGTCCCAATGGGCTTATAAATTCCACGGTAGTCTTCAGGTGCATCGGGTTTCAGGTCGTACATCTCCATATGTGGAGGGCCACCTGGAAGCCAAACGAAGATAACGGCAGGGCTCTCTACACTAGTGTTTGAAGTGGAGTTCTCCTGGGCTTCCAGTAGCTGAGACAGACCCAAACCACCAAGCACACCACCGCCAGCCTGCAAAACGCTTCGACGCCGAATTTTTTTATACTTTCTCATGCTTCAATTTTACCACGCGCAAGAAACTGCAACTATACAAATCTAATATCGACCATTGCTAAGCTCCAACTTTGCTCTCGTTTACCCCTCCAATGGGTTGTCATTTAAGCCCAGAGAACTTGCGTTTGAAGAAATCCAACCCGCAGTAAAGCAAAGAAAATTCATTTGCTTTGCAAGAATCTACGGTTCCTGCTTTGGAATCTGTTTGTCCTGATACTGAAGCGTCAGAAAGAGTAGAGCCATCGCACCGGCACGATCATTCCGAGACTGCAGAGCTTCACGATCGTAATAAGCTCGCAAGTCAATCTGTTTACCCGTTCCGGTACATACGTTGTGGATTGCTCCCTCTGGTGCAATACGGCGTAACGTAGCCAGTTCTGCCTTTTGCAGCGTTTGGTGATAGTCCTCCGCTACCAGAATACCGCCATTGACTGCAATTTTAATCGCCGCGGCAATCATGCATGTGGAGGTGAATTCCGGATAGCTCTCAGGGCGGTCAATCACCTGGTGCCAACTACCTGTGGGCCCCTGATATTGCACCAGAGCTTCAATGTGTTTTACAAACCGCTGTTTACAGTCTTCCCAGCCTCTCGTATTTTGAGGCACCTGTACAAGGCTCATCGCTGCGCCTAAGGCAGCAAATCCATTACCACGTCCCCAGACAGCTTCATCCAGTGGGGAATGCTGATATAAGCCATTTTCCAGTTGGTTCATTTCAGAACATGCCTGAAGATGTGAGATACATGCGTTGAAATATTGAGACTTTCCAAGATTACCCGCGAGCGAAAGAATGGGGCCTCCCATAAAAACAGCGTCGCTCATCTGGGAATGAAAGGGCATCATGCGATGACCAGCGAATTCTGTCTTATTGGCATCATACAATCCAGCCACTTGCCAAACTCGTTCCCGGCAAGCCTGCTGGTACTCCACAGGATAGAGGGGATGCATGAGATGGGTCACGAAAACGAGATTACCAGCAATACCAGAACCGCTCTTGGGAAGATCTTTCTTTAGTAAAGACTCCACCACTTTACGTGTTTCATCTCCATTTAAGGCATTCTCAAAACCTAAATGATGACACGTAATTTGTGACATGACGGCCAATGCCGGAATGTAGGAGACGCTATCCATTTTGCGACCATATACATCCAGCAATTGCCCGATCGCCAATTTCGCGTCCATCGCACGAGTTTCAAAGTTTTGACGAGTGGCACTCTTACCTTGGGTGCGAGCTATCTCCGTAAGCGATTGAGCAGCCCGACTAATGCTGTCTTCGTAACGCAAGACTACGGCTTCCAGGGGGACACCAACATGTTCGGAGGCTGCTGAAATGGCATCTAACAGGGATTGTTGATCTGATTTGTCATCGCCCGCATGCGCGAGCAGGTATTTGCGTGAGGCTGCCTCTTTATTGAACAACGCTTCGTTAGCTGGTGATTGATCTAAGAAGACAATTGTATCTATCAGGTGATAGGCCGCCCAACCAACCAAATATTGGAATTCCGGGTTCGCTGTCGAACGATAAAACGTTTTGAGTTCAGCCTTTGTGATCGCCTTACCTTCGGAGTGGTCTGGATACAGATCCCGGCAAAAGGCAAAAAGGCTCTCTTCTTCCGTTTCCAGTTTTCGTGTTAGGCGAGTCACATCCTCGATCGTTTTATCACCAAACGCGCCACCGACCACCAATACTCGGGGGGTTCGATTTTTGACATCAAAAAAGGCCGGCGAGGCTGTCAATGGAATACCATGTCCCTCACGAGTGACGCCCAGGAAGTAGTCCTCTCCTGCATTGGTTTTAAGCGTTGGTAAAACGCCCATTATCAGGCTTAACAGGAAGATTACTAGATTTCGAGGCTTCATGGTATCACAGCATCCCAGAGTCTTGAAAATGATCGTGCTCAACCCGAGTTGGGACGGCGATTCGAACTCTCTGATTGTATCATTGTTGAGTTCAGGAGATGGAGAGCCCGAAAATTTAGGCTCAAAGAGTGCGTATTCACACGTTACAACTAGAGTGCAGAAAGCCCCATTAATCGTCGGTGTAGATACGAGTGCTTTCCTCTTTGGTAACCGGAGTATTCACGTCATCGGAAATCATTTGCACTTTGATAAGATGGTCGCCGGCCCCCAACGCCTTGGCTTTCACCCGGAACACAGCCTCCTGATTCGGTGGTAGACGATCGAGAGGAGCAAACAGTGCATTCTGGCCTTCAATTCTCAGGTCACTTGGGCCGCCACCCTGAATCGCTCTTAAACTTTCCGGAAAGGCTGTGAAAATCTGTACTCCTGTTGCCGTGCGGGTACCACGATTCACTACTTTAATCTCATAAGTAGTATCAGTTCCCACTTCAATTGGATCGGCCGTATCTCTTACGCTGAATTCCAGTTCAGGCACTGATTCGACACGGACAATATGATTGAAACTGTCCTTCAATCCTAAATCAGCAGTACCTTCAAGTACGATCTTCTGTTCACCCGGCTCGACAGCAACTGCCGTCAGTTTCACTGAATCACGAACATTCGGGGGCAACTCTTCCAGCTTCCAAAATACAGCGTGCTCTCTCGTATCATACTCGCCAAAGTGATCGGTCGAAACAAACTTCAACCCTTTTGAAAGGAACGCGACGAGATTCACATTTTTAGCCGAGGCCGTTCCCGGATTCGCTACATCAACAGCATAAATTGCTTCACGATCCAGATACCGTATCTTGGGCCCTCGCAGTCCAACCTGTACATCAGGTGCTACAACTTCAATTTGCTGCAAACTACGGTCTTCCATCTGACCATTACCTCGAACAGTCAATGTATTAAATACCACACCAGCCATCTTGGCTGACAGTCTCAACGCAACTTGCTTTTGCTGGCCTGGCCGTAACGTACCAACCGGATACTCCAGCTCATTACCAGCCACATGTGCCAATTCAGCAGGAATATCCGCCTCTAGCACTACTCCGGTTGCATCTCCACTTCCCGGATTAGAAACCGTCACATTGACCAGAAAACTTTCACCAATTAAAACCTTCTCCGGTAGCGATTGGGTGATATTCAATTGAGGCCGTGTGCTTACGGTTCTGACGGACGCTAATGCTTCAAAGGAGACACGGGCCACACTACCAATCTCTCCTTCAGCAAGTGGGACTACCTTCATCGACACCGTTGCTTCGTCACCTGGTTCAAGAGTTCCCAATGTCCACTGGATAGAGCCATCCGTTGCCTGAACAAATTCAGGATGAGCACTTTCAAGTCGAGCTCCCTTTGGAACAAAGTCTGTCACTCTAATCCCATGAGCTGAAACATTACCTGTGTTTTTTATCTTCGTTGTAAAAACAGCCGAGCGATTAACCTGAACTTCAGCCGGGGCAACTTTTTCTACCGTTAGTGTTGGAGTCTGCTGACCCTCTAACTGCAAACTCCCAGGCTGCTCTTCTTGAGGCCTCTGACTGATGCCTGACAAATCTTCCTGAACGAAGGTCCGGGGAGAATTGGCTTCTAACGCGAATTCAGGGGCCGCATCTTCAGGTAACGGGAGTGGCTCCAAATTTGGCTCATCCGTTAAGCTCAATTGGGCAGGGGACTCCAACTCAACAGCGTTTGTAGTACTACCCGTCAAATCCACTGGTACCGTTGGCTGCTCGGTGAAATCGGAGCTTAAGTCAACCGGAGAATCGGATATGGCTAACTCGCTCTCCTCCTCAATCGGTGTTGTAAGCGTTGGGTCCTCAATCGCATCTGCAATTTGAAACTGAGTTGTTTCTTCACCATCAAACGTCGGGACAACTGGTAAATCCGCAGGAAGTTCCGGAGCGTCCGAAATCGTGAACTGATCAGAATTCCCATCTTGGTCACCAATGATAAAGGAGTCACCATCATCTTCCTGAACAGGTAGATCGGGCACCGTAGCACCAAGAACGAATGCATCGTCACTACGATCGTCACCTAAGCTTAAGGACGTGTCGTCAGACTCCTGCGATGCCGTTCCGGAAACCGGGAACGCATCCGTTGTCATCGAAAGACGATCGAAATCTTCGGCGTTAGGAGGAGTGATATCCTCTCCGGTCAAAACAGCGTCCGGGTCTACCAACCCTAGTATTTCAGAATCAGTGGTATTCACACCAGCTGTAGTGCCACTGCCCCCTAAAAACTTGGAGTAGACAACCCATCCGGATCCTCCCAGCATACTAACGGCCAAAAGACCTGTCAGCACGACGCGTCCAGCAGACGATTTCATTTTGATTTCCCCCAAATCAGTTCGTTCATTGCATAGAAACGGAACAGGTTAACTTGGGATAGATAACAAAAATAGGAACCTAAGGGAATACCAATTGCTCGCTTTCATGCTGCGATCCACGTTAGCGAACATTAATAATGGTAGGCGCCAGGCAGAGAAATGGAATGATCAAAGAGACGATTCCTAGCACCCAACGAACCGGGCCCAGTTTGGCAGAATCATCTCGAGTGGGTGGATGCTCCAGTCCCATGGCCATGATCATGATGATCATTAAAATAAACATCATCGATTCCATATAAACCTGATAGGCAATAACCAATACCATTAAAATCCGGGCAATCCAGTGAGCGGCTTTCCCAAACAGACAATAGGTCACATGACCTCCGTCGAGTTGCCCCATAGGTGCCATATTCAGACCAGTGACCACCAGTCCAAACCAACCAGCAACAAAGGTGGGGGTAAGTTGAGAAAAGACGACCATGTCGGGTGACTCGACACCTGGATGGCTCCATTCAAACATCAGTTTCACAAGAATCGGCAATTCTATTTCAAACGGGCCGTAAGCAGGTTCTGACAAATCGAGTGTACTCACACCATGCCACATGATTGGGATGGCTAATACCAACCCGGCAATCGGCCCGGCCAGACCAACGTCAAATATCTGCCGTCGGTCCGCTTGTCGTCCATCCATAAGAATGACGGCTCCAAACGTACCGACCGGACTAATCGGACAGGGGATGCAGTAGGGCAAGGTGGATGGGATACGGTAAATCCGAGTTGCAATGTAATGACCAAATTCGTGTAGCAGCAAGATCCCCATTGAGCAGAGCATATAAGTAATACCCTGATCCAAATTCTTTAAAATCGTTGCTCGCAATCCGATATCATCAAACTGAGTTTCTCCGAACCCGGGAGGTAACCAGTAAAACAAAGGCATAAAGTTTAAGGCTGCCACAAAGAAGACGCTCAGCAGAGTCAGTAGAAGCCAAATCAACGGCTTCAATAGTTTGGGCTTACCTAAGGTGGTTTTAGCCGGGGCGGGTGGCTCTACAGAGCCTAGTTTCTCAGAAATATTTAACGTCTCCAACTCCATGGATGGTGTTTGCGCATTGTCCTCCGACAATTCAATGGCTGTTTGCGGTTCATTCGGCTCAGGCAAGTCCATACTTTAGATTCTAATCCCTAGATTCTGACTGACGAGCAGTCTTTCGTTCGTTAAGAAATCGAATGACAAGTCCAACCAAAATGAAAACGGCACCGAAGACCGTACTTGCCCTGGGACTCTCGTAACTTGAAAGGTGCCCCCAAGCTATATAAACCCATATGGGGACGAGCATTGGTTCCAAAATAACAATTCCCGTCGCTTCGTGCCCGGGAATATGCTTTACGCTTTTGGCAAATAACCAATAAGGCAACCCCATTTGCAACATTCCAAATGCAACCAAAGCAACCCACTGAATGACTTCGGAAGGGTAAATACCAACATGCACCACAAAGGGGAGAAAAACAACGCACGTCATCACATGATTGATCCCCACGATCCAGGCAGCTTCGAAATCTCGCATCCAACGAAGCGATAAAACGACTAATGCGTAGGTAAAGCCAACAAGGATTTTGAGTGTCAGTCCCCAAACCGTATCATTCTGAAACTGCGGGACGAGAATAACAAGGACTCCGATCATCTGAAAGAACACCATCACCCAATCAGCCCAACATGTTTTCTCTTTCAAAAACACCACGCCCAGCGTAATAATCCAAATTGGTGCCGTGTACTGAAGCCAGATAGCATTGGAGGCTTCGTACCGTTCCATTACGGTCAGGTACGTGTAATTCATCGCTGCAAAAACCAGAGTGACTGGTATCAAACGCCAAGACCATTGTGGGCGACGCACCAGTGGCAGCAGGATCGCACAGGCAAACAGGGCTCGCCAAAATGCCAATACAAAACCTGGCCAACCTTCAAACCAGGGGGCCTTGGCAAAGAAGCCGTTGGTGCTCCACAAAACAGCCGCCAGAATAATCATCCAGCGAGCACGGAGCACATTGCCTCGAACATTCATGCCGCCCACCGATTCGGGCGTATCCTTTTGAAGATCTCGATGTTCGCTAGAGGAGTGCACGTCGGGGCTTTCGTGTCTTAAGACTATTCTCCTTCACCGCAGTGATTTGAACCGAGGATAGAGCAAAGGTCGGATGGCTGGAACTCACCTAACGATCTTTCAGAATGGCAGCCGCTGCATTGCGTCCACACGTTCCCATGACACCACCGCCTGGATGACTTGCTGCTCCGCACAGATACAGACCGGCGAGTGGAGTGCGATGATCAGCCCAGCCGGTTACCGGCCGATTGAAGAACAACTGATTCGGAGACATGGCGCCCTGCATGATATTGCCACCGGTAAGACCAAAGTCCCGTTCCAAATCCAATGGGCTTAACACCTGACGATGCTCAATCGAGTCCGGGACATTTGGCGCATACCTTGCAATCAGTTGAATACAACGATCAGCAAAATCTTCTTTAACGTCATCCCAATGTTTTCCTTCCGACAACGTATACGGTGCAAACTGCACAAAGACATTCATCAGGTGCTTACCTTCGGGAACAATCGTCGCGTCCACACTGCTTGGAATAGTAATCTCAAGTACGGGCTCTGTGCTGGGCCAACCGGCCACCGCATCCGCATATGCTCGTTCGATGTATCCCATTGTTGGGCTGATGTGAATCGTTCCATGATGCTGGGGACCAACGCCGTCAGACTTCCTGCAGGTAAACTGAGGTATCTCGCTTAGCGCCAGATTAATCTTCATCGAAGCCGAACTGTAATCGATACGATTCACTGCTCGCAAGAAATCCTCCGGAAGATCTCCTGCTTTAACAAAACGATTGAACGTCAAATTAGCATCCACACTCGAGGCAACGACCGGTGCTTCGATCAATCGACCGTCTTCCAGCGTGACTCCCACGACCGCTCCCTCTTCAACCAGAACACGACGCACCTCCGACTCCCGATAGATATCGACAGACAAACTTTGGCAAACCGAAGCCAATGCATCGGAAAGAGCTCCCATACCGCCCTGAACATAGCCCCAAACACCACGCTCACCTCCAGCTTTGCCCATCACATGATGAAGCAGGACATAGGCGGAGCCGGGAGCCGATAGCGATTGGAAACTCCCAATGATCGCGTCTGTCCCCAGGGTCGCCCGCAATACCTCGCTCTCAAAACGATTTTCCAAAATAGGGCGAGCTGCCCCCATCAGCAGGTCCATGGCATCCGGCAAATCGTCACCAAGCTCACTAAGGGCCTGATATAGTCCAACTAGTCGTGCTGAATCTTTGACTTTAGATGGCAAACTACGACTACGCCAACTCCCGGAAAGAGGTAGCGGGGTAAAAGCTGGCTGCTGCATCAGAGGTTCAACAACCTCCGCAATCCGCTCCAGTTGCTGGCAGTAACGTGGATACTCTTCCGCATCAGCCTGACTAAACTGAGCAATCTCCTTTTGATTCGCTGCCCTATCCGGACCCAATGTCAGACTGCGACCATCTAACAGCGGAGTAAATGACGAAGGGTTTCGACGAAGTATCTTCAGTCCATTTTCCGCGAGCCGCAGATCAGCCATGATCTGAGTTTCCAATAGACTCACGACATAAGCCGCTGTCGAAACTTTATAGCCCGGCCACAATTCTTCCGTATTCGCACAACCACCGAGTACATGTCGACGCTCAAGAACACAAACTTTCTTACCAGCGCGAGCGAGATACGCTGCAGTTACCAGGCCGTTGTGTCCACCACCAATGATGATGGCGTCGTATCGATCAAAACCAGACATTTACATTTACCACTTAATGAGGCAAATCCGTACACAACCGAGTAAGGTTGGCACAAATTACCACTTGAGCCCAAATTGTTCACCACCCGAAGAGCGATCACGCCCGCCTTTGAGAGGAGCATTTGAGCGTTTGACTGCCATCTCACGTGGGGGCAACTCTTCTGCCTCACTTCTCTTCGATTCTTTGGCCGGGGCTGCTGTAGTTTGCTTAATCGATAGTGCAATTCGTTGATTCTGCACATCTACGGACAAAACCTTGACCGAGACATCCTGCCCCTCACTCACTTCAGTACTCACTAGGTTGACTCGGCGGTGGGCCAATTCACTGATGTGAACTAGTCCTTCGATACCTGGAGCCAGCTTCACAAATGCACCAAAATCAGCAATTCGGGATACGGCCCCGGAAACCACTTCGCCCACTCGGAAACGCTCGTTAATACCTTCCCATGGGTGCGCCTGCATGGCGCGCAGTGAAAGACCGAGCTTACCGGTTTCAGGGTTGATCTTCTCCAGACGAACCTTGACCTTATCTCCTTCTTTCACCAGTTCACTTGGATGCTTCACCCGATCCCAGCTCATCTGACTGATATGGATCAGACCATCAATCCCTCCAATGTCCACGAAAGCACCGAAATCTTTCACACTGCGAACGATTCCTTCATGCACGGAACCTACTTCCAGTGAACCCAGTTTCTGCTCACGTTGTTCAGCAGCTTCACGCTCCATGATGGATCGATGGCTTAAGACCAGATTACGGCGTTCGGCACTCGCTTCGGTTACCACACACTGAAGTTTCTTGCCAACATACTCTTCAAAGTTTTCGACACGATAAATCGAAATCTGGCTCGCCGGAATAAATCCACGAATCGAATTTACCTGACACTCCAGTCCGCCGACATTACTCCCAGTGATGGTGACATCAATGACCGCACCTTCCTGCAGGTCACTCCAATCAGCCACGGAGACCGCTGCGCCCGGCACTGTGACTTCGTAAATCTGGTCATCCTCATTGAAACCCGTGACGATCACATCAATCTCAGAGCCAACTTCAGGGATCTCGGTAAAGACCTGCAGTGAAATAACACCTTCCGAAGCCGAACTCAAAGAAACAAACAAATGCTTAGCATCAATTCTAATCACCGTAGCCCGACGACGATCGTCTGTTTCAACCTGAGCCGCCGTGGCTGGTGTCGACTGCTCCATCAAATCATCAATGCTCTCCCCTCCCAACGCCGCTGCAATCTCGTCTTCCAGATCCTGTGGCAGATGATCTCTCACAGAAGGAACTGGTACGGGACCTTTATTAGAGACCGCTGCAGGAATGGCGGGAGCTTTGCCTCCCACATGTGGCTTCGCTCCCCTAGGTTTGCCACCTTCGGTATTCTTCCGACGTGAGCCGATCTGAATCTTTTGTCCTGTATTACTATCCTCAGCCGCAAGTGGCGCAGCTTCCGCCTCAACAGTTTTCGAATCGTCCGGAGTCGGACTCTGTTGAACTGTTGATTCTTCAGTTTGATTTGGCTCGGGCTGTGTGTTCGTTTCGTCTGGCATTATGTCGACTACGTTTTAGTTCGGGTTTAGCTCGTTGGTGAGCTTTTATTAGATTGCTTAAAATCACCTTAAGACCTCCCAATAATGAAAGGGATAAGGTCAAACAGTAGTTTAGCAGTGGTATTCGGAAATGGGTAGTCAGCTAGATAGATACTTCATAAAGCGACGAAACAATTAGTCGGAAGATGTTGACTTAGTCAGGTGTAGAACCGGAACATAGTAGAAGTTAGATCCCTTTCTCACATTTTAATACGGAACCGCTTCTATCGTGACCGATTTTTCAGTTGCCAAATACGGACCAGTCTTCGAATCACTTATTGATACTTCCCGAGTCGTGGCTATTGACGGCGGCTCAGTCAATCAGGACTTCTACAGCGCGCTTCAAGCTACCACCGTCAAGAATGCCTTTACGGATACTATTGTCGATGAAGATTTTGCTGCCAGTTGTATAGCAGGGGTGTGGCTATGGAATGACTTTCTGAATGAATCCCATACGATTAGTCAGGAGATTTACACACCAACCGGCAGCTTTTGGCATGGCATCATGCATCGACGGGAATGCGACTACTCGAATGCCAAGTACTGGTTCCGCAAAGTTGGTGACCACCAAGTTTTTGATTCCCTCGCACAACAAATGATCGGATTAGCAGATGGCGAGGATAAGTATGGATTAATCAACAATGGAAGTTGGGATCCGTTTGCGTTTGTGGATTTGTGTCAGCAAGCCGGACGCAAAGATTCACCTGTGCTTTCCTACTGCCGGGCTGTAACTCGCGTTGAATGGGAGTTGCTGTTTGACTATTGTTACAAGCGTGCCCTTGGAGAGCATGTTTCTTAAATTCAATTCGGGAACCTAAAATGTCATTCCATTTTCGATGTCCGAGTGGTCATTTACTACAAGCTGAAGATCAAGACGTAGGACAGATCGTGAACTGTCCGGTTTGTGGAACAGCCATGGCAATTCCTTCCAACCCCGCCGGGCCCCCAACGGCAACGCCGGTCTCACCAAATGCCCCCGTTCAGACTGCTAGCATATCAGATTACTCTGAACCACTAACGGAAGCGGTCTACGAAGAGCAAGAGGTCGAGTCCTTTCCGGACGTGACGGGTGAAAAGGAGTTAGATGCCGATGAGTTCAACGTCGATGCGGGTGGAGAATCTCATGGCGAAACAGAAGATCCTGACTTTGACAACGATAATGCGAATTGTGATGAACTGCATATCGCGTGTCCCAACGGCCATGTCTTAGTGGTGACCCGAGACTTACTTCACGAGGAAGCTATCTGTCCTCATTGCAACGTATCTTTTGAACTGCTGGAACGAAATAGTATCGAGGCAAAAACTAGGAAAGCCGAACAAGCTGAACGTCGCGCAGA
>Ga0209404_10000438_pt1 | contig 32376 bp, 29 predicted proteins | sample TroAtlMetagenome_2_FD_187447 | JGI IMG/M metagenome (GOLD analysis project Ga0209404, IMG submission 187447) | Marine eukaryotic phytoplankton communities from Atlantic Ocean - Tropical Atlantic ANT8 Metagenome (SPAdes) (version 2) | ecosystem: Environmental > Aquatic > Marine > Oceanic...
GCGGTCCCCAACATGGGGGTCGATACAGTTTGGGAAGACTTCGGACTCGATGGGACCGGCTCTGTGATCGCCATTCTGGACACTGGGGTTCGCGGGGATCACGAGGGTCTCAACGATATGGATGACGATCCATTCACATGCATAGACGATCCTCCTGATCCAGATCCGCTGGATCCTGAGCCACAGCCCATTCCAGCAGATTGCGACCCCAAGATAATCGCATTCTTCGATGCGGTATTCACCGACGAGGAGCAAGACCCGTCCACCTCATATGACTCTGGCACTCATGGTACCCACGTTGCAGGTATTGCAGCTGGTTCAGGAGGGGGACAGACCGACCCTGTAACAGGCCTGAGGTATGTTGGTGCCGCTCCGGGGGCGCATCTGATTAACCTACTAGCCTGCTGCGATGGCGATATTGAGGATGTTATGCAAGGCGCCCAGTGGGCAATCGACAATAAGGAAAAGTACGGGATAGACATTGTCACTTCTTCCTTGGGAGAACAGCAGTTCGAGATACATGTGGATAACGATGGGAGCTCAGCATGGAGCCGTCAGATGGACATGGTCGTGGAAGCCGGAATCATCACGACTCTTTCGGCAGGGAACGAATTCGGCGGAGCAACCCTTGCTGGTTGTAACACGATAGATAGCCCCGGCGATGCGCAATTGCCAGTCACAGTGGCCAGTTTGGACAAGAACCTGGGGCTTGCAATATACAGCAGTAGAGGGTACACCTCAGATTTCAGGGTAAAACCAGACGTTGCAACAATCGGCTCCGACATCATGGCTCCCGACGCAGCAACTCAGGACGGGTACACCAGTAAGTCGGGAACGAGCATGGCAACCCCGCTGATGGCCGGAATCGCTGCACTGATGGTTCAAGCCAACCCAGATCTGACCCCTACGGAGTTCAAGGATATCATTTCGGCGCATTCGATAGAACGTGATATCCAATTACTGAACGACCCTGGATTCAATGACTGTAGCCTCCTAGAAACTCGTCCCGACAACGAGTTCGGTTTCGGACAGGCCGACCCTACAGCATTCGTGGAGGCTGCAGGCAGCATTGATCGATCGCTCAATATCTCAATGGAAGTCGCTACTCTGGAAGAGATTGGCAACGAGAGCTATGTCAAAGGAACTTCGAGTGGGGCAGCCACCGGTACCGGACTAGTGGAAGTAAAGGTAGGTGGTGGAGATTGGTCAGGAGCAGCCGACCTATCCAAGGATGGGGATTGGTCATCATGGAGCATAAAACTAGACCCACATGAAAAGTCAGGAAACTCGACAATCTATGCCAGGTTGGTAGTTTCTGAGGACAGCATCTCTCCAGTAGATGCTAGGAGGGTGGTATTGGTCGATGCCCAATCATCGGGCCCGTCCTCGTCATTAGGGGGATTGACCGATTTAGGCCCAATCGTCTTCCTGGTCCCTTTCCTAGTTGCAATAGTTCTGGTATTCTATACAGGTAGGCGAGAGGAATGGTCCCTCAGCCCAGATCCATCATCAGGGGGCCAATCTGACGAAGAAACCGAGCAATCTGGACCAGAAGAAATTTTGCCGTGGTCCGAGAGATTTTCCAATAACCTCGTTGAGCTGGGCAAGGGAGGGGCCATAACCGAGAACCCGGTAAAGCGGGTACTCACTCTTTGCCTACTGTACTTCGCCCAAGGACTACCCTCCGGTTTCGCGAGTGTTACTTTTGCAGCCTACTTGGTAGCAAATGGTGTATCAGTGCCTGAGATTGCTATTTTGTTTGCCACGGTCTCGCTTCCCTGGACATTCAAGTGGATTTGGGGACCTCTAGTGGATTCCGTGTACATTGAGAAATATGGTCCCCGAAGGCAATGGATACTTTTCGCCCAAACTGGAATGGCTATCACCCTGGGTTCACTACTTCTGGTTAGGGACTTGAATGGGCAGATCGACCTGGTCGCTAGGATACTGTTCATCCACAACATCTTCTCATCTCTACAGGACGTAGCAACGGATGCCCTAGCAGTAGAGGTACTAGAGCCTGATGAGGTAGCTAGGGTCAACGGGCTAATGTTTGCGGCAAAGAGAGTGGGCATTATCTTCGGAGGGGCCGTTCTCGGAGTTTTAATCACCAAGATAGGAATCTCTGGAGTCATAGCGGCCCAATTAGGAATGCTTGCATTCATCATAATTGTGCCACTTCTAATGGTTGAGAAGCCAGGCGTCCAACTGTTCCCATGGTCAAGAAGTGCTGAACTGGAAGCAGACTCTTCTGAGGAGTTTACTGACTCTGGGTCATTAGTAGCAGAGATGGTGGAGGATTCTGAAATTACACCTTGGACCGAAGAGGAAGAATTCCGAGTAGCCAGAACTGTCGGATACAGTATTGCTAACAATAAGGCAACATTAACCTCATTCTTCGCAATTTTGGGGGCCTGCATTTGGCTATTCGGATTCGTGATAGACATTTTCACAGTCGATTGGAGCTTCGGCAAGTATGTCCGTGAAGGATTCCCTGCGCTCGAAGGCAAAGAAGTCCTTTTCTTCGACCTAAAGCCTTGGTCGGGAACGAATAGAATCAGCCTAGCACTAATCCTCCTATCGATTTCTTCTATGGGATATGCCAGGATGAATGGCTCGCAACTAAAGGAATCATTACCAAACCCATTCCTGATGATCCCAGAATCTACCAGGAATACAGTCGCAAGAACCTCCTTCTACCTGACCAAGGCTTTCTCTGTCAGATCAGCATTCCTACTGATAATTGCAGGACTCCTCGGAGAGTTGTATTACTTCACAAGCCCAATTTACGTTGACATTTTCATCAATGAGGCAGGATGGTCGCAAGAGAAGTATAACGGGATAGTCGGCGGGATTGCTTTGCTAGGGTCCGTTTCGGGACAGATAATCGGAGGCGTTCTCGGAGACAAGTATGGGATTCGCAGAGTCGCTATGGTCTCCTTCTTGGTACTAGCTCTGGCAAACGCTACTTTCGCCTTCCTAGAGCCACAGTGGGGAAATACATGGGTAATGACGGTGTATCTGATAGGTCAGTACTTCATTGCTGGTATAGCCTTGATTTGTATCATCTCGTTGTGCATGAGGCTAACATGGAGCAAGGTGGGTGGAACCCAATTCACAGCATATATGTCTATCCTCAATACCTCAGTCGTTTTCGCCTACACGCTGACTGAGAGGATGATATCAGTCTTCAACTATTCAACAGCCATCTATATCGGTGCCGCCCTGACGCTTGTCACCTCATTCTTCCTAGCATTCATCGATGAGAATGAGACTGATCGGGTCCTAGAGGGAAGATGGGTCGGCGATGATGAATTTGATGATCTGGGGGAATCCCCTTTGTGGGATAGTGATGAAGGGGGCGAGAAACCTGTCGCAACTACATGATATGATTAGAGAAGAAGAGAATGACTTTCTTGTCTTCACACAGACAATCTGCCCATACTGCACCCGAGCATTCAGGACTCTCGATTCGAAGGGGCTGACTTATTCCGAAGTAAATCTAGACAACTTCGATGGCCTTCGAAAGGAGGTTGTAATGGAGACCGGACATAGGACAGTGCCTGTGGTTTTCGATATGCGCGGTGATGACCCCATCTTCGTCGGTGGCTCAGACCACCTAATGGAATATCTCTAGATGGTCCAAGACTGGGTTATTCCACCGGCCACTCTCACTCTCAAGAATGTCGATCCACCTGTGAAGGTGGCTGTTAGGGTGTATTCTCCGGTTGGATAGGGGATGGTTCCGAGAGTCCCCATTTCACTAGCTCCTGGACCCCATATTCTCTCCAGAGCCGATATCGACATGTGATCCCTCAGAGTAAGGGAGATGGATGATCCCGAGCCACAGTCTGCATCGATGAAGTAAATCATCTCATCCCACTCTCCATCACTCGGATGATCGTTAACGAGAAATGTGTCACGAATCTCAATGTCATTCCCAGAATCCTCCCATTTGTCGCCGAATAGGTCGCCACCCCTCACGAAGTAGACATCTCCCGAGTGCCCAGAACCGCTATCGGAAAGCATCATCCTTAGATTCGTCTCACCCATCTCATCCTTCCAGGTAAAGGAGTAGAAGAAACCGGCTTCTCTGTCAAACACGTAATCCAGCCTTGATCCATCTGAGGAGGTAGCAATGATTACTGCAGAACTGCCTGAGATGTCAGAGACAAACGCATTCCATTCCCTCGAGAAAAGGGTGAAAGACCACTCTTTATCCTCTTCGAGTGGGAAGCTCAGAACTGATTGTGCGACTCCATTCTCGAAGGCACCCAATTCAGAATGAGTCATCCTCCCCAGGAAGGGGTTGTGATTGAGAACTGCATGACGCCGCGCCTCGGTAAGGCTGGAGATCGCTAGCATGTAAGCAGCCCCATCCTCCTCGCTGGTGCTAGCCACCACCAATCTTGCTGTGTCATCGCTGTAATCTGGAGTTGAGAAAGTGTATAGCCACCAATCCCCAGTCTCCCAGATTGGCACCTCAAAATCACTCGTCGAGGAATCGCTCCCCCCCGTCTGCCCCCCCGAGCATCCTGCAAGCGATGATGATAGCAATACCACTAGGATTGCATACGCGCGACCCATTCCCATGTCCATCCCTAGGGTGGGCCCATCAAGAGCCTGACGCTTAATCGCTTGACTTCAGAGAGCGCCTAGATGACCAGTCTTGGTCAGCATCCCAGCAATAACAACGCTGACTATGCTCATCAGTTTGATCAGGATGTTCAGAGATGGTCCGCTAGTGTCCTTGAATGGGTCTCCAATGGTGTCTCCGACCACAGCGGCGCTGTGGGCATCATCACCCTTTGCTGCTCCTTCTATGTGCCCTTGCTCAATGGCCTTCTTGGCGTTGTCCCATGCTCCTCCTGCATTTGCCATGAATAGGGCCATCAGGACGCCGCTAGCAGTTGCTCCTGCCAGAGTACCGCCCAATGCCGCGCTACCTAGTAGCAATCCGATGATTACCGGGCTCGATACAGCCACGACACCTGGCATCAACATCTCTCGAAGGGCAGCCTTGGTGGAGATGTCCACGCAGGTGGCACTGTCTGGCTCTACTCCCTCGCGACCCTCGAGAAGTCCATCGATCTCCCTGAACTGCCTCCTGATCTCGGTTATCATGTCCTCTGCCGCACGGCCAACCGACTTCATCGTCATCGCAGCAACTACGAACGGCAGTGCGGCCCCTATCAGGAGTCCGATTACCACCATTGGCTCGGTCAGGCTCAGTTCTTCTGCCTCTAGCCCAGCACTGGTCTTGAAAGCGGCGAAAAGGGCTAGGGCGGTCAAAGCCGCACTGCCTATTGCGAATCCCTTGCCGATTGCTGCAGTCGTGTTCCCTATCGAGTCGAGCCCATCAGTGATCTCCCTCACATCATCGCCTAGTCCTGACATTTCAGCAATTCCGCCAGCATTGTCCGCAACCGGGCCATAGGCATCGACGGTCATGGTCACGCCAACTGTGCCCAGCATCCCCATTGCAGCCATTGCAATCCCATACAGGCCGAGATCCCCACTCCCCATCACATGGTTCGCTCCGAAGATGCCCGCAGCCATCAGTAGGACTGGGATGAAAACCGACTGCATACCTACTGCCAATCCAGCGATTGCGTTGGTTGCGCTCCCGGTCTTGCTCGCTTCCCCGATGTAGGGAATCGCCTTTACCTTGAAGAAGAAAACGTCCTCTATTCCGGTGTAGTACTCAGTAACAAGGCCAATCAGGATCCCAACTAGGGAGCCGATAGCGACAGCTTGGATTACCGTAGTTGGCAACTCAAGAAAGTCTAGGGCCAAGTATCCTCCAGCAATGAAAAGCCCCGCCCCTATGAATGTGGTATTCCTTAGGGCTGCTCCCGGATCCATGTTCTGCATTGCAGTAATCGAGAATACTCCAATTATGGAAGAAATGTAACCAACTACTGCCAGTACGATTGGAATCATCACGTAGTCAGGTCCGAGCAGGTCCTCGTTCGCTGCCGCGATCACCATTGCCGCGATTATGCTGCCCACGAATGACTCGAAGATATCCGCGCCCATACCCGCAACGTCCCCGACGTTGTCACCGACGTTGTCGGCAATCACACCTGGGTTCCGGGGGTCGTCCTCAGGAATTCCCGCCTCAACCTTGCCAACCAGGTCTGCACCAACGTCCGCTGCCTTGGTGTAAATGCCGCCACCAACACGTGCGAAAAGGGCTATTGAGGAGGCACCCATGCCGAATCCAGCAATGTTCTCCACAGTCAGGAATTCGGTTTGAGTCAGGTAGTACATCAGGGAAATCCCAGCCAGACCCAATCCTCCTACTGCCAGTCCCATAACCGCACCGCCATTGTATGATGTGGTTAGTGCGGCTGATTGCCCGCCATCAGCTGCAGCCTGTGCTGTACGACCGTTCGCACTGGTTGCCGAGCGCATCCCAGAGAATCCCGCAGCGACGCTGCATAGAGCCCCTATGATGAATGCGATCATGGTCTCCATGCCGAGGCCATTTTCTTCCCCCCCTAGGAGAAGGGCGATTGCCACGACTACAATGAAAACAGAGAGCAATCTGTATTCCGCATAAAGGAATGCCATCGCACCGTCTTGGATTTGCCCGGTTATCTTTGCGACAGTCTCGTTTTCGATCTTAATTGAATTCACCTTATTGTATAGTAAGAATGCAATACCAAGTCCCAAAAGACCTGCTGCAATTCCTATCATGCCTAGTTGTTCTCCATCCATAGTTACACCATCAGTTCGGCTCGCCGAATCGAGTGCTCTATTTAATCCAAATCCAATTGCAAAACGGCCTTTGCTGTTTAGCCAATATTTGCATGGATAACCGAGGCAAACGAATTCAGTACCCCTACACCATCGTGTTCGCGTTGGAAGGCGACCATTTCTTCTTCAGAAATATGTCCCCATTCGAATGCCCTTTCCACCCTCGCCTTGGCTGCTTCGGGATGGAACTGCACCCCCCAGGCGGGAAGCTCCAGGCCATCCTCGCTCATTACCCGAACTGCCGTGACTCTGTTGTGTTCCGCCGAACCAAGTAGCAAGCAACTCTCTGGAACGGTAGTCACATGATCCTGATGGGAATATAGCGCCACAGGTGCCCCGCCTTCTCCACTTCCTCTGGTGGCAAACAACTCGTCTGAGGAACCACGCGAATTTAGTGCGAGTTCCCAGACCCCACTGGACATCGACTCCGCCCTCTCTACGTTAGCTCCAAGCGAATGACATAGAAGCTGGTGCCCAAAGCAGATTCCAAGGGTTGGGACTCCCATTCTAGATGAGCACCTCATTAGCGACCCACCGCCACTCATCCACTCCTCCCACATTGTAACGTTTCTCCTGGAGCCGCTGCATACTACTGCATCCGGGCCGATGGTTCGAATCCAATCCCCAGTCAACTCATCATCTCCGTGCAAGGGCATTGCTATCCTCCTGAATACCACCTCATTTCCATGCATCTCCATGCTGCAATCCTCCCAGAATGGGTACTCGTAGTCCCAATTCGGCACGTCATTCTCCGAAATCCTGACCAATCCTTCTTCCTGAGCGCGTATGCCCGCTTCCTCAGACTGCATTTGTGGGGTCACTAGCAGAACCTCTACCGCACCCGTCCTTGCAATCGGATGTATCACCTCTTGATTTCCACCATGGCCAAACTCCGATCTTTCCACTAAGAGGTCGATTAGTATGACTCGGGTTGCTCTGCCCATGTCGCTCCGAAGAGGCAATTCTTTGAAAGACCCCCGCCCCTCAAGCAGATTGAGGAACATGGTCGACAAACAACTCATCCTTGATTCGGTCGGTCCTGTCCAAGCGGTTTTGGATGCCCATGATGGCGTGGTAAACGTGGTCGATACAACGGACGGAGTGATCATGATTTCCTTGGAGGGGGGTTGTACGGGCTGTAGCGCCACTCCAATGACCGCCATGCAGATTTACTATTCCCTGATGAAGCTCGATCAAGTTGAGGACGTGGTTTTCGTGAACGGAGAACTTCCAGCATATATGCGCTCATTCATAGACGACAAGCTAAACTCGGAGTAACTACTCCTCCTCTGTTTTCCTCATTATCTTGTGAGGATTTGCCTCTCCTTGGACATCTTTTCCTTTGATGTTCATTACCGATGCCAACGCCATCATTACTGCGATTACCGCGAACGGTCTTGCTATTTTCGTTGACCCCCAAATCTCTCCTCCCGAGTAGTGTAGCGAGAAGAGTAGTGCAGCTGAAGCAAGACATATTGTTGCAATCACTCTCTGAGCTAGAATCTCGCTCTCCGTGGTCCTGGATAGAGAGCCGATAGCCATCCACAGGAATGTCGCCAAGCTGCAAAGCACCAAAGAAGCCGCCTCTATGTATTCGAGGTATGCCACAACCGGTCCTAAGGTAGTCAGTTTGAGTATCTTCTGCATCATCAATAACCCAATATATCCCTTGACGGATACGACGTCGTGGGTACTTCTCCAAGGTCCAGATGGTCCAATAGGGACGACTCTTCATACAAAGAGAGAAAATCTGGGATCAAATCCAGAGCCAAAACCAAATCAAGTGATTGGACCCAGCCGAAGGCCGATTCATCGGCATCAATGCTTTTTATTGGGCAACTGACCAGTTTAACCTCATTATTCATGCTCAATGCCGGCACTGAATCTTCAGTACTAGAAAGCGACGGCGGCCTCCCAGTTTGGAGCTTGGGAGAACCAGCCCTTCTTGTCACGATTCTTTTCGGCTTGCTCTCCTTCTTCTTCCTTTTCCGAGTCTCCAAATCCAGCAAGGCTCCTAAACGGAGACGGAGAATTGCAAAGATTTGGCTATTGGCATCTATTCTTGCTACGCAACTGACTTGAGTAACTCTGTACTGCGCATACTGGCGATAACCATGCATCCACTTTCGAATCTGACCCTCGCTCTATCGGCCACTCTGATGTTTGTCGGAGTTCTTTTCCTAGGGACGGGGACCACGATTCCACAATTCGACTCTCAAGAAGAGGCGGACGTGGAATTCGTTTTCTCCGGCCAGAACACGACTCTGTATTTCGAACAGAATGCGTCAGACACCAACAATGGATGGGCAGTATACTCTTTCGGGCAATACTCGGATGAAGATGGCGATGGCTTCTGGGATGATTGTGGAATCGTTCAGATTTCCCTGCTTAACGAATCGGGTGCGGACTATTTCTTCTCACAATGTGAAAATTCCACTCAGAGAGAAGATGTGCCAGATATGATTTACGTGGGCCAGCTATGCTACAGCCCAAACAATGAATCATCGAGGTGCGCAGAAGGGAATTACACCTTCGAATCAAATATCTATGTCCGCCTCTCTCAGGAGTTTGAGGAAAATGACAGCAGATCAGTTATTTCTCAATTTATCGGCTGGTTTATTGCCGGTCTAGCCACTGGCAGGACAATGCTATGCAGCTCAGTCCCTTTGTTCATTCTCGGAATCTTATCCGCATTCTTACTTTCTGAGAAGGAAGATGAAACTCCGAAAAGGAAGAAAGGCGGGCCAACCGCCGAATGGCGCGCATACTCACTATCTGGCCAGGAGAGGGGTGATGATGGCATTCCGAAGGCATTCAGCAGACACTCAGAGAAGAAGGATATCTTCAGGAAGCCGCGGAAGGGGAATGTCCGAGGAGGGGTGCACAAGTCGGGGGGCCTCTTCCTGGATGGATGGACCGATGCAGACTCAGATGCTGAATACAAAAAGAAAGTCGAGGATCGACGGCAGAGATGACTCATTGCAAGAACGGCATCATCATCAGGAATATTCCAATAACCACCATGGCAACTATTGCTCGGCGGAGATATGTGAAGATAGAATCCAGGACCATCCCACTATACGGCTCTCGGCCCTTTCCGACATATATTCGGAGCGGCTCTTCCTCTTCCATCTAATGCCCCCCACTGGTCCGTTTGAGTTTGAAAACCGGGATTGGCACCATCTTGTGGGAGTTGGCAGCGTGCAATTCTTTGTACAGCCTAATCACTTCACGTTCGCGGCCATTCATTTCCGAACCCGAGGGGCATTCCAACTCATTCATCACCCACTCCAACTCCTCGTATGAGGCCCCGATTTGCTCTTCATCGGTTCTGCCATCATTCCACAACCCATCAGTAGGGTCCGCTTCCATGATTTCCTCGATTACGCCCAACTCCTTTCCGATTGCAAATACCTCGGATTTGAATAGATCCGCTATAGGGGAGATGTCCACCCCCCCGTCCCCATACTTCGTGAAGAAGCCTATTCCGAAGTCCTCAACTTTGTTGCCAGTTCCGACAACAATTCCGTTATTTGAGCCTGCAATGGCATACAAAGCCGTCATACGCAACCTTGCTCTGGAATTTGCGAGCGATAACTCCGATAAATCGCCCCCCATTCCAGAACAAAACTCATCATAAGTCGAAGAAAGATCGATTGTTCTCTCGCTCACATTCCCCCATTCTGATTTCAGCCATTCTATGTGGCGCGCTGATAGGTCGTATTGCCCTAAATCCTGATGTATGGGCATGTTCAGGACAATAGTGTCTATCCCAGTCATTGCCGACAATGTGGAAGTCACCGCAGAATCAATGCCTCCTGAAACCCCGACTACTAGTGCCCCTACCCCATTACTCCGGGCATATTCGCCAATCCAGTCGGAGATGTCCTCTGCTACGCTAATCCATTTCATCCAGAAACCTCAGTGACACGCTACTCCGAACTTCTTCAGCCTCCAGTAGTTGTACGGCCAAGGAGTAAGGAATCCCGCAATTAGCATCGGCGCTATCACCCACCAAGTAAGCTTGGCACCACCAGTGAGTGCCAGATCCACTATGTTCATCGCGGCTTCCATGGATAGCATTGAGATTAGTGACATCCCTATTGCGACGCGAAAGGCCTCATACAGAGGCATCTGACTCAGAAGAATAAATGTCTCCAGGGCTATCGAAGTCATAATTCCGTTGAACATCGCTAGAGCCATTATCATCATCGCACTAAAACCGGTATCAGTGAAAACAAATTGGAAAGCAGCTATAGTTCCGAAGTCACCTATGCTGCAGCCAATAAGGCACCATTTTGTGTTGTTTGCCGACTGCCGCCATACTGCTTTATCCCTCCAATTGAACTCATCCCCGAGGCCATCCACGGTATAACCCGCCGAACGAACTGCGGTACTCAGATCCTCGTCGTTTGCACCTTCATGGATTATTTCTGCTCCTCCATCTCGATGATTAACTTCTGCTGAGATCACACCGGGAAGTCCCTCTAGCGCCCCCTTTACTCGGTCGGAGCAACCCTCGCAAGTCATCCCCCCGACTTCTAGGCGAATCGTCTCTGCCACGATTCCAACTAGTGCATAGGGCATTTGAAGTCTTGCAATTTACAGTCTAATTGCCCTCTTGTCCCCCCCTCAAGTTCAAGACGAACTCCTAGGTCGCTTGGCCGATGAGCGTGCCCGTTTCACCCGGCGAGCTTGACCCAGTTTCCCTGGAGAACTCTTTGATGGGAATCTGGAAAGAAGAGGGCACCTTCTCCAAATCTATCGATTCCAGGAGGGATCTTCAATCTCCTTTCACATTCTTGGAAGGTCCCCCAACCGCAAACGGCAGACCAGGAATCCATCACGTTCTATCTCGATTGTTCAAGGATATGGTCTGCCGGTGGAAGTCGATGGAGGGTCATGTGGTCGAGAGAAAGGGGGGCTGGGACACACATGGCCTCCCTGTCGAGATAGAGGTTCAGAAGCAACTGGATTTGATGTCGAACGAGGCCATCGAGGAATATGGCATGGAGGCTTTCAACCAGAAGTGCAAGGAGAGTGTCTGGACTTACGAGGAGGCATGGAGGGAGATGACAGAGAGGATGGGTTTCTGGGTGGATATGGAAGATCCATATGTCACCCTACAAGACGATTACATTGAATCTGCATGGTGGTCACTGAAGCAGATGTTCGAGAAGGGTTTGCTATTCAGAGGTCACAAGGTTCTCCCATACTGCCCCCAAACCGGAACGAGTTACTCGACTCACGAGGTCTCCCAGGGGTACAAGGAGGTCTCCGAGCCAGCGGTTTTCGTAAAATTCAAACTTGTGGACGAGGAATCCTCAGTCTTGGCATGGACGACAACACCTTGGACGCTACCCGGAAATGTGGGCTTGGCCGTTGGCCCAGAAGTTACCTACTGCAGAGTTAGAGTAACTGAGCCCCCTTCAGAATCCTGGGAAGGGAGAGGGGGCGCAGAGGTAGGGGAGGAGCTAATCCTGGCCAAAGAATTGATTGGAAGCGTGCTCAGAAATCATGCCGACATAATCGATGAGTTCCCCGGATCAGAGTTGGTGGGAAAGTCCTACGAGCCTCTCTTTCCCGGTGCAATTGAAAGAGGAGAATCAAATACTGCATGGACAATAGTGGCAGCGGATTTTGTTACTACCACGGATGGAACAGGCGTGGTCCATACTGCAGTGATGTACGGTGAGGACGATTACAGACTTGGCATGGAAGTCGGATTCCCCGCACAGCACACCGTCGGCATGGATGGTGCCTTTGTTAAGGGGGTTCACGAGGCTCTCGATGGCCGCTATGTCAAGGAGTGCGATGATGAGATAATCAATCTCCTTGATTCGCAGGGTTTACTCTACAGGGAGCACGATTACACACACGATTATCCACACTGCTGGAGGACCGACCATCCTTTGCTATACTATGCGATGGACAGCTGGTTCGTCAGGATGACCGCAGTCAGGGACCAGATTCTCTCTCATAATGAAAGTGTGGAGTGGGCGCCAGAGTGGACAGGGACAAAGAGAATGGGCGAATGGCTCTCCAACATCAAGGACTGGGCAATTAGCCGAGAGCGCTACTGGGGCACCCCAATACCCGTCTGGATTTGTCCCGATTGCGGAAAGGAGCACTGTGTTGGAAGCATTGACGAAATGTCTTCGATGAAGACAGAGTCCTCCAAAATGCCTCCCGAGTTGCACAGGCCCTATGTCGACGAAGTAATGCTGTCATGCCCATCTGAAGGATGCTCTGGTGAGATGGTCAGGGAGCCCTATGTCATGGACTGCTGGTTCGACTCCGGATGTGCTTCGTTCGCCCAGTGGCATTACCCCTTCGAGAATGAGGATCTTTTCTCAGGGTCATTCCCGGTCGACTACATCTGCGAGGCAGTAGATCAGACAAGAGGGTGGTTCTACTCTTTGCTAGCTGTGGCCACTACTGTGTTCGATGAGCCTTGCTTCAGACGCTGCCTTTCACTCGGGCATATTCTCGACAAGGATGGGAAGAAAATGAGCAAGTCGCGGGGAAATGTCGTAAATCCTTGGGACCACTTTAGCAAGGAAGGGGCCGATTCGATTAGGTGGTACATGACTACCCAGAGTGCCCCCTGGTCGCCCACAAATTTCGACCCTAATGGGGTTCGAGAATCATATGCGAAGATGTTTCTGACCCTATGGAATGTTTACCGATTCCATGCTGATTACGCCGCACTCGATGGATTCGATCCCGAAGACGAATCTGGGATGGTAAGTATTTCCGACAGAAGCCCTTTGGATAGGTGGATTCTTTCCAAGGTAACGGAAATGGCAGACGAATTCCACCAGAACTTTGTCTCTTGGGACTTTCACAAGGCTGGTAGGGGTTTGGAGGATTTCGTAGTTAACGACCTCTCAAACTGGTACGTTAGGAGATCTCGGAGGAGGCTGTGGGAAGAGTCGGACAGCAATGACAAGAGGGCTTGCCAACATACCCTTCACGAAGTACTGTTGATTGTCTGCAGACTGATGGCTCCGATTTCGCCATTCATGCCCGATGAGATCCACAGGGGCCTAACAGGCCAATCAGCCCATTTGTCTGACTGGCCCATCGGTTCAGATCTGGTAGACAGGGATCTTCCAGACCGTGATTTCGGTATCGAGCAGGAGATGTCACTAGTTAGGTCTCTAGCAGAGGCAGGTAGGAGGATTCGTGTAGAATCCAACAGGAGGCAACGCCTTCCGTGCCAAACAGGTTGGATAGTGGGCGGCCCCGACATCTCCAGATTCAATGATATCCTGGCAGAAGAACTCAATGTCGAGATCCTTACTACCGAGGCCGACTTAGATGCATTCCAGAAGATCGTTCTTGAACCAAATCGGAAGATCCTGGGTGCAAAGTGTCGATCCGACCTCCCTTCCGTTCTAGCCCAACTGGATTTGGCCAATCCTGAGGAACTCTTGCTAGAGATAGAGGCAGGAATTGCTGCCTTAGGGGGTTATGAGATAACCCTGGAAGACATTGAGATCCGAAGGGTGGAGAAAGAAGGCTTTGCCGCAAAGACACTCTCTTTCGAAGAGGGCGATGTCTCGATAGTTCTTGACATGCACACAGACTCGAACCTTCTTTCAAAGGGCCTGGCTAGGGACATAACACGAAGAATCCAAGCCAAGCGTAAGGAACTTGACCTCCAAGTAGAGTCTACGATCAATCTATCGGTTTGGGTCGACGGCTTGGTCTTGGAAAATAGTGACTGGGAGCATGTAATTACAGAGACAAGGGCGGGGGAAAATTCGCTGAATGAGGGCAAACCACCCAGTGGTGCAGACATCTTCGAGGTCGACGGAACCACCGTATCATTCGAGATTCAGTAATCGTGCATCATTCCAATATGGGGGAGATGCCCGGCATGTATGACTCTGGCAGAAGCATCTCGACGCCGAACAGTGGGTCTGGATCAGTAGAGTCATGATATGCGATGAAAGAACCCCCGTCGGGGAGAATCCCCATGCTGGCAAAGTCGAATCTGATATCATTGCCTGCTCCTGATGTGGAGTCAAGATCACCTTGTCCTAGGTATGTGAGCATGTCAGGCTCTAGGCTCTGTGAGAATCCTCGGACGTGGTATGCCACATCGACATCAGGCCCGTCCGCACTCTGGAACCTAACATTCAGCACGAAAAGGTCGTGCACTCCGCTAGAGTGAAACTCCCACTCCTCGATTTCAGTAGCCTTCTCTGAAAGATTGTAAGTCCTGTTATCCCACGTCTCCCCCCCGTCCCAGGACATCATGTGAATCAGGGAAGTCTGGCTTGCAGTAACACAATGGAGCGCGGTCGAAGAGTCAAAGGAGCAGTACTGGGATGGTAGGGAGGAGCCATTCAGAGTTACTCCGGTCCACCAATTAAGGGAAGTGTCCAGATAGGCATCACTTCCATCTAAGAAGTAATTGGGGAAATAGAGCCCCCCCGATGGCACAGGGAAAGCGCGCATCTCTTTGTGAGGTTTTGTAAAATCCCACTCTTGTCCGAGACTCTCTGGATTGAGATCGACCTCCAAAACATCCAGGTTTTCGTCTCTGTCCGGGAAACCGAAGTAATCGTAGTTCAGGCCATCAGTGGAAATCTGGCCGCCGACGTTCTGAACTTGGTGCCAGAAGTTGGAAATTACCAAGCTGGCCCATGGTCCATTGCCATATAGCCCGCCATTGATGGGGCCAATAACCTCAACCTGCCACGAACGATCGTAGAACGGCTCTGGGGTTCTGTTGAAGCACCAACTCCACTCTTCATCCTGAGCATCGTAGAAGAATGCATAGAACTGGTCCGCCCCACTGGTACTGGGGTATGGGAACCAACCCATCGAAATCAAGTCCCCGTTTGTCGCTTGTACTATGCTCCCCTCCCCAAGTCCTTCTTGTCCAGGAACTGTCGGCTTCGGCTCCAAGCAACCTATCTGTGAGAAAATTGAGGGCCTATACTCTTGCCAAGTTAAGCCTCTATCCTCTGACCAAGTTGGGTATTCGCCTCCGAAATTGAGAATCCACCCCTCTTTAGTTGCGGCTAGGTAGTGCTCGCAACAATTTCCACCATGCTCGTTGCCGAAGACCGTCCACGTGGCGTTTCCCCATGTCTCGTTCTTGACTGGGTCTGCAACGACAAAGTCCCTTGGATCTTCATGACCACTTGGATCGATCAAGAAGTAGCCTTGGTCCCATTCCACTTCCTTTGCCCCGGAGTTAACTTGCTCCACACAACCCGGAATGACAAACATCAGCACGACGATTAGGGAGGCAAAGCAACGACTCGAACTTGGTGATGCCACTGTCTGCCGTAATGATGGTAATATATCGCACTTTCACAGGATTGATGATTACTCAATCCTCCAAGTAGCTCCATTGGGTCCATCTTCGACAACAACTCCCATTTCCGCCAACTCGTCTCTTATATCGTCAGCCCGGGCCCAATCCTTCGCTTTCCTGGCATTCTCTCTCTCGGCAAGCAGACCCTCGACTTTTGGGGCCACCTCGTCTTTCATGCCCTCATTGCTTTCCACCCTAGCCAGGACTTCCTCATCCGTGGGCAACAATCCGAGAACGTCTCCCGCGAATTCCGAAATCCAACCTACAGCCCCAGAGACCCCCAACTCGTCACCTCCAGAATTGAGCAGTCCTCGAAGCCACTTTGCCACCGCTTGCACCTCTACTAGTGCAATTCTGGTGTTGAAATCATCATTCATCCCTTCTTCTAGCCTATTGGCTGCATCTACAAGTTCTGGAAACGACCCCCAGTCCCCACTTCCATGCCTAGACAAACCTTCTCCATAGCAACTCAGGAGTCGTTTGTGGTGATTGTCTGAGTCATCAATCATGACCTGGTTGAAATCTACAGGTTGGCGGTAGGGTGCGTTGATTAGAGTATATCTCAAGACTAGTGGGTCTACATTCTCCAAAGCATCAGAGATGGTCCAGAAGTTGCCCAGCGATTTACTCATCTTCTCCCCATCGATATTGATCATTCCATTGTGGATCCAATATTGAACTACGGGGGAATGGCCTAGACAACACTCAGACTGGAATATCTCGGCCTCATGGTGAGGGAAAATTAGGTCAGAACCACCCCCGTGTATGTCGAACCTCTCGCCTAGGTGCTTGAGTGACATAGCAGAGCACTCAATGTGCCAACCAGGTCTCCCATCACCCCACGGGCTTTCCCAAGACGGCTCATCGGACTTAGCCATCTTCCATAGGGCGAAATCCCGATGGTCCCTCTTCCCAGAACCAGTCTTGTCCACTCTTCCGCCAGCTCCAGATCTAACCATCTCGAGAGTCTGTCCCGTAAGTTGGCCGTACTTCTCAGGGGATGTGTCAATCTCGAAATAAACCCCGTCTTCTGCCTGATATGCATGACCCTTATCGACCAATGTCCTAATCATTTCAATGATTTCTGGAATTGTCTCAGTTACTCGGGGGTAGGCATCCGCCCTAATCACGTTCAGGGAGTCCATGGACTCAAAATAATCAGCTATATTCCTATTTGCTACTTCTAGGAAATCAACGCCTTCTTCATTAGCAGCAGCAATAATCTTGTCATCCACATCCGTGAAGTTGGTGATGAAATTAACTTCGAATCCACTCTTCCGTAGCCATCTTACTATGATGTCGAATGAAATTGCTTGCCTTGCATGCCCAATGTGGCTCGGCGAGTAGGGAGTAATTCCGCATGCGTAGAGGCCGACCTTGCCTTCCTCAATTGTAACTAGTTCCCTCTTTTTTCGAAAACGAGTATCGAAAACTCTCAGTGCCACAACCTATTGGTGCAGCACTTCGGACATCAACCCCTCGCTGCCTCGATAAGGCCAGAAAACAGTATGTCATGCCCTTTCCGCTCGGGATGCCACTGGACCCCAATGCAGAACTTCTTGTCACTTCTTTCCACGCCTTCAATCAGGCCATCATGCTCGGCACGTGCTGAAACTTCTAGACTCCCTGGGTCAGAAACACCTTGGTGATGAAGAGAGTTTACGGAAAACGACCTTCCCATCAGGCTTGCCAGATGCGCCCCCTCCTCGACAACCACCCCATGCTCAGTAGATTCTCCAAAGAATCCCCCGTGCCCTTCGTGCCCCGGGGTGGTTTCTAGGTGCTGATGCATCTTTCCCCCATGAACAACGCTGAGGATTTGCATCCCCCTGCAAATACCCAGAAGAGGCATGTCTCTGTTCAGCGCTTCGCTAATCAGGCCCATTTCGGAAAAATCCTGCTCTGGGTAGAATTCTGTTGTCATCGAGCCCGGCTCTTCACCGTAGCTCGCTGGGGAGATGTCAGGTCCCCCTGACACGATCAGGCCGTCAATAGAATCCAGTATTACGGTCATGTCCCCGGCAGGGGGGATGATCAGTGGCACCCCTCCGGCTTTATTGACCATGGAGATGTATGCGGATGGCAGGATTGCAGCATTCCGCTCCCAATTCCCATAGGAAGCATCCTTGACGAAGCATGTAATGCCAATCACTGGCTTCATTCGTTCACCGCGGATTCCCGTTGTAGACGGGCATGCCTGAATGATCGTATCCCCACTATCGTGAATGAGAGTCCGACCTGGAGGAGAAGGAGGTGCGATACAATTGCCAACCATGACATACTTCCAAATCCAACTACTACCCTTGCCCCTCCCAGGGCCATTATTAGCGCCAAAACCATGCATCCGTGCATGTAGTGGTGTCTGTTGGAGGCGTTACTCTCTGACAGAAAACCGAGTAGAAGCATTGGCAAACCCATGAATGCGGGAATCAATGCAGTTATTGATGGGTTGTCTGAACTTTGTACGAAGTACGCAATTACGCCCCATAAAGATAGAATTGCCCCATTTACGATTGCAATACGGGGGACGCTCATTCCAAGCATTCTGAATTCTTCACTCATGGACATTGCCAGAAGAAGAGCCTAATGATTGTCACGCTTAGGGAATCAGACTTGGAGGCCCGATTCAAGTGGTGTTGGCGATATTTTCCTGGATCTCATTGTCCTTGGCAACAATCTGCTCCCAGAGAATCTCTGCCACATCCTTGACGTCCATCTCCGCCCCGACTGCATCTAGGCCGTCCTTCACCATGATGGAGCAGAATGGGCAACCTACGGCTACGGTATCACAGCCTGTTTCCGATAACTCCTTTGCACGAATCTCATTTACTCTCTTGTCAGCTTCCTCTTCCATCCACATCTGAGCACCACCAGCCCCGCAGCAGAACGAATCACGACCATTCTTCTCAGTCTCAACATCGACTCCACCGATAACGTCCCTCGGCTCGTCGATGATCCCTCCAATTCGACCAAGGTAGCATGGGTCATGGAATGTAATGCTCTGGCCATTCTTCTCCACCCTGGGCAATCTCCCCTCTTCCTGTAATTTTGCCAGTATCTCTGAATGGTGGAAGACCTCCAGTTCATCTCCCCCATAATCCCCGTACTCTTTCCCCAATGTGTGGAAGCAGTGTGGGCATGATGCGATTATGCGCTTCACCCCTAACTCTTGAAAAGTCATCATATTTGTCTCAGCGAGCATCTGGAACAGGTATTCGTTACCAGCTCTACGTGCCGGGTCGCCTGAGCAACCCTCTTGCATTCCCAGTATCCCGACATCTAGTCCGGCTTCCTTTAGGAGCGAAATTGTCGATCTTGCGACCTTTTGATTTCGCTCATCGAAGCTCGCTGCACACCCGACGAAGTAGATGTATTCAGCCGGCTCACCTATTTTGACATCCAGATCAGCGGCCCAGTCAGCTCTTTCGTGTTCACCATATCCGTATGGGTTCGATGCTGACTCAATGTTCCCCATCGCTGTATTGAGAACATCCGGGTACTCCATTGTCTCCATCATCGCATTTCTCCGTAGATCAGTTAGTTTGGGCACGTGTTCTATGTAGAGGGGGCAGATATCGACGCAAGCATTGCATGTTGTGCACGCCCATACCGCTTCTTCGGTAATCCTCTGCATCATCGTCTCCTCAGGAGCCTGGCCAGAAAGCAGAAGTGGGGCGTGCTCGTTCGCATAGTCTCTCACGTCATGGATTACCTGCATTGGGTTGAGCCCCTTGCCAGATGCATACGCGGGGCAAACATCCTGGCATCTCGCGCAAGAAGTGCATGACCACCCGTCAATAAGCTGCCTCCATGTGTATTGTGTGTAGCTACTTACTCCAAATGATTCTATGTCCAAGTCCTCAAGCGGAACGGCCTTTCCATCATCTCCCATGGCAAGTGGACGCATCTTCGCAGCCGGGCCGGTATCGTGGAAGAATACGTTTGGAACTGCCATCACCAAGTGCATGTGCTTTGAAAGAGGGATTAGGAAAAGAAAGACCGAGATTGCCAACATGTGGAGCCAGTAAGAAACTACGACCGCCCCATCCGACAGTCCGATCTGACCGACCTGATAACCAATAGGTTCCCAGAACGAACTAGGGTCTTCTTTAGACTCAATCATGAATGAAGTAGTTGTGATGGTGAAAATGAGCAATAAGATGACGTTTCCTTCTAGTTGCGATTTTCCTTTGAGCTTCTCAGGAGTGAAGGCTACACGACGAATAAATGCCGAGACACATCCGATTAGGGCCATGGTATAACCCAGTTCAACCACCCCATTCCAGGGGCCAACAAGCAATTCAGGGAGAAGCTCCCCAGAGAAGTAATTCGCAGTTGCTAGATCAAACATATCTGATGCGAGCATCAGGAAACCCCAGAACATCAGAACGTGCATTGTTCCAGCAACTCTGTCTCTGAGTACCTTCTTCTGGCCAAGCCATCCCACGATGAATTCCCTTATTCTAGGGCCCCATGAGTCAAATCTTGAGTCCGGCGAGCCAATCAGGACCAGACGCGTGGCCTTCTGTACCTGATAAGTGAAGAATCCTATGGAAACAGACGCCATAATCAGCAGAATCATCCACCCATCCAAGGGTCCGTAAGTCTGTAGAAGGGGGTGTATCATTGGCACTCACCGGGGTTTTCCCGAATCTCGCGCCTACAAACAAGACCTTGAAACAACCGCTAAACAGGCCAACACTCATGTCCTAATGTGCTAGCCATGAGTCATGCCGAGTGCCTTTGCTCCCGGGAAGTGCATCCTCTTCGGGGAGCATGCAGTTGTTTTTGGCCACCCAGCTGTAGCAGTAGCAATTGACCAAGGAGTTAGAGTCAGCGTAGAAGAGTCCGAAATGTGGAAATTAGAGGGGGAATCATTCGACCCCTCAAGACACCCCCACATCTCCCACATTATCCAGAATATATTCCAGTACTCTGGCCCCCCTCTTGACATTGATGTAAGCAGCTCCCTTTTCTCCGCTGCAGGCATGGGGTCATCCGCCGCTCTGTCGAATGCCTTCGGGGCCGCAATGTACTCCTATCTGAATCCGGACGAGGAAATCGATGCAGTAAAACTAGCAAAAATTGCCCACTCGGCCGAGGCAACCGCTCAGAAGGGAAGGGCTAGCCCGACAGACACGGCAACAAGTGCCCTCGGAGGATGTGTGGTTGTTTCCGGTTCCGAAGTACCTGGGACAAGGCATGTTTTCGATACTAGTCTAGAAACTCCCGAGGGTTCTAGGGAATGGTCGATAAATACAGTCGACATTCCTCAGGGGGTCGGCGACGCATGGCTGGTAATCGGATACTCTGGGACTGGTTCGCCCACTGGAAGGATGGTGGCTAAGGTTGCAAAACTAATTTCCGAGGTTCCGGAAAGAATGGAGGAGATGGAAGCAATTGCCAACATAACTAGAGCCGGACTAACCGCTCTTTCCGCAGGAAACCTGGATGCCCTAGGGATGGCAATGGATGCCTGCCACGAAAGCCTAAGAAAACTGGAAGTAAGCACGATCAAGCTAGACCAGATGGTTAATGCTGCTCGACCCCACTCCCTAGGTGCAAAAATCACTGGAGCTGGAGGAGGGGGGTGCATGGTCTCCCTCACACACGATCCAAACAGGGTTTCCGAGGCCATCGAAGTCGCAGGAGGGAGGCCACTAATGACAAGACTGGGGGCCCAAGGCGTCAGATTACAACATCTATGAGGGCTGAAAATAGCATCATAAAACTTCAACTTACTTATATTACCATTTATAAGGGGGCAGACGGACGACAACCTATGCTCAGCGATGAAGAAAGACTCACCGTAGTGAATGTAGTAGCCTCTACCAGAGTAGCGGAGGAACTGGACCTCCCAGACATAGCCATCCAGTTGAACTGTGAATACGAACCAGAGCAGTTTCCAGGTGTGGTCTATAGGGTGGTCGAACCCAAACTTGCTATCCTGATGTTCAGATCGGGCAGAGCGGTTTGTACCGGGGGTAAGAACGAGGACAATATCCAGACAGGCATCGAGAGAATGATTGGAGATCTCAGAAACGCAGGCATCGAGACCTGGGAACTGAAGGATGTCGAGATAGAGGTCCAGAACATGGTCGCAACATACTCTCTATTCTATCCGGAGGACTATGGGGAAGTCGCTAGAATGGATGACATCAACACAAAGGTCATTGACGAAGATGGGGGTATCAGAGCAGCTACCGACGAGGAGGTAGAGAACGAGGACCCACGAATCAGAGGCATCCTTCAGGGAGAGCCACTGGCTGCATTACCCAGGAAACTCAATCTGAACAATTTGACCTTCCATCTGCCCTTCGACAAGGTCGAATACGAACCAGAGCAGTTCCCGGGCCTAATCTACAGGCTCGACTATCCACGTGTAGTGTGTCTGATATTCGGTAGCGGCAAGATGGTGATCACCGGTGCTAGGCACAAGGATGAGATCCTCGAGGCAGTCGAGCAGATCAAAGACGAGCTAGCAGACCTGCTCTAGTCGATGAACCAATGTTATTGAGCAGACCGGCATGCGAATGCCATGCACGCAGCCTCCCGCGCCATGCTAATGGTTTCGGTATTGGCACTAGCACCGTTAGCCTGCTCGCTGACCGTGGCAGACCTTTCTAACGCCGGCACATACTCCGGAGAAGCTTCAGTGCAATCCAGAAACACGGGGTCTGCCGATGTGCCGGACTGGAGGGTCAACGACAACTGGATGTATGACGGGTACCTGGACGTTGCCGATTTCGTAGCAGACTCAGGAGTCTCCACCAATGTGGAGACTCTAGCTGGTTCTCTCGACAGGACAGTATCGGACATCTACCTTTACGACATCGGCGGGAATGAGACGCTTGTCTACGAAGTTGAGTCAATAGGGACTTATGAGTCAACTTCAGTCGAGATAGACGGATTCACTGGTTGCCTTTACGTCGATATGCAGACTACGGAGATCATCCGAGTCTCGGACTTGGCAACTTATTCACAGGATGTCACGGTTGACGTATACTTTGACCCCGATGTACTGTGGTGGAGTTGCGTAGAAAACCAAAGGGAGGAAATCGGAGTATTGAGTGTCGATAACACATTCTTCCCGCCCCTGGAGAACTACGATTTCCCCCTCTCGGTTGGAGAGGCATGGGAGATGGACTACAACCAAGATACTGAATACAGTGGTTCCAGCAATTACGTTGACATCCCCGATGACAGTAGCGACACAAACTCGACTAGCTGGGCAGTCGTAAGCCAAGGTAGCTCAGGAGTAGCGTACCCCGGTTGCTACCAGTCATTCAACGTGACCTCATACGACTCCGACGGAGACGAAGTCGGGTACAACTGGTACTGTCCAGCTATTCGTGGAGAGGTGAAGAGCTCAATTGAACAGGCATTCGGATTCATCGCGGTCCACGAGCTTGTTAGCTACCAACCAGTAACTAGGGGGAAGGAGATATCTATAGACATCGAATACCCTCTCTCTCCGACTGACATAGAGATCTCCGCTTGGGTGAATGTTACTTCGCAGGGCCAAGGAGTGGCCAACCAGGACATCCAGTTCCGCTACGAGTCAGAGAGCGACATACAGAACGTAACCACGGATGAAAACGGCTCCTACCATTTGATTTTCAACTCGGGGGACAAACCCGATGATACCCATGGCCCCGGGGAACTAGGCAGTCACGGTTTGATCGCTTGGACTTATCTCGAGGGGGGTGTTCTGGGTACAAAGACGCTGGTAATAGACCCAGAAGTGCATGAGATAGATTTGGTTGCGAGGTCATCAGCAGTTACCGTTCAGAGGCTCCGCCCATCCACAGGTAACGATATCACCCTGGTCTCATCAGTTGGTTTCACTGCCATTTCAGGGGACATTCTGACCTTCTCAGTCCCAGTTCTGAACCGTGGCCTAATCCAATCACCATATTCAACCATGGTCGTCTCTGCTCCAGACGGATCAGAGGTTTCGAGCACCGTACCGCCACTAGAAAGCCTCCAGGAGGCCAGGGTATTGGTAAACTGGACAGTCCCCGAATCACAAACGTTTGGAAACGTCTATCTTTTCTTCGAGGTAGACCCCTTGGAGGAGATTACCCAGGATGGCAACCGATCAAATAACGTGGGCTCATTCGTAATCTACGTCGGATCCCTACCAATCGCTGACCTCTCGATCCCAAACGAACCTCTCACCAATGAGGGAGCGACATTGGATGCCAGCATGTCTTACGACCCAGACGGAGGAATCGTAGGCTGCGAATTCAATATCGAAAAGGTCGATGGTTCCCATGCCCAGTTATCCGATGATGATTGCATTGTCGAATGGTCATGGGCGGATGATGGCACATTCGGAGTTTCAGTCCTAGTCTTGGACGAGGAGGGGGACCAGTCCACTATGGACTCCACGATCACTATCATCAATCGTCCCCCCGTTATCACAATTGGTTCGAACAATGACGAGGTAGTAGTAACCACTCCTATCACATTCTCCGTGATTGAGAGCAGTGACAATGACACGAGTAATCCATCATCGCCGGTGGAGATCCTATGGGGTGCAGAATGCTCGGAGGGGCAGGTGGGGCAGTCATGCACTGTCACCCCCATGGTCGAGGGAGAACTAACCATCGAAGTCTTGGCAACCGATGATGACGGTGCGACCACCGTCGCAGAACACTCTGTCCAAGTCACAAACATAGCCCCCTACAACCCAGTCGCAGAACTCTACCGAGGGGAGGAGAGGCTCTTTCCTGATAGCCGGGGAGTCTTTACAATCTACGAAGGCGATGAGATAATCCTATGGGGGCAGGCAGATGACTCATCAAATGACATCGAGAGCCTCGTTCACGTATGGAGGCCAGATGCAGAGCACCTCCCCGAGATCAACTCAACTAGTACCGGTGCCAGGAGTACACTCTCCGGAGTCTCATACAACACGTCAGGAATGCACTTGGCGACTCTACAGGTCTTCGACGATGACGGAGAGGCGACCGAACTTCTGATCGTACCGATTCAGGTGGAAAATGCTATCCCGGAGATTACTCCAATGACGACTAGCCTTGGCGATCTGGAGGAGGATCAGGAGTTCACCATCAGTCCAGCGGTATCTGACACCGGAAATGACACCGATTCCCTGGTTCACTGCTTCGACCTTGATCCCTCGGCCGATAATGACGCGGACGGGGACTCGGAGAATGACTGCGACGTACAGTCCGAAATCCTAGTTCACTCATGGCCAGACTCTAATTCCGCCCCCAGTTCGATAGTATTCCATGTCACGGATGATGACGGGGCATCAGAATCGATGGATTTCACTTTCGTAGTGGTCAACTCCCCTCCAGAGGCCTTCGCATCGGCCAGTGTGACCAATCCAACAGCAGGAGACTCAGTGATTCTCTCTGCCAATGGGACAGTCGATTCACAGGTAGACATGGACTCATTGGTTTTCCAATGGGACATCGACGTAACCGTAGACTCGGATGGGGACGGAAACCCTGCAAACGATGTTGACTACACTGGAAGGTGGATAGAGTTCTCATACGACTCGGGTGGACCGAAGAAGGCACAGCTCACCGTGCTTGACGACAGCTCCAGCCACTCTGTCATCATGGACCTTGAGGTGGCCGACAAGCCGACCACAATCTCCGGCACCATCCAATCAAACATCGGCCTGATAATCATCTTCCTCTTGGCTGTATCATTGGCCGCATGGGCCTTCTCAAGAACCAAAACGAAGGATCAGGAGGAGATCCCAAAAGGCTCACAGGAGATAGATTTTGATGCCGCATTCGACCAGCCCGCAGAACCTTTGGTGACTACTAGCCCGTTCGCAGCCCCACCCGAGGCCCAACAGAATCCTCCGGACCCAATGATACTTGAGGGCCTGAATGACGTCCTCGACGAGCTCACTGGTGGAAAGCCAGAGGGGGAAAACACCCCAGAGTTGCCCTCGGCACCCATTCTCGACGAGCAAAAAGTCGATATTGATCTCACAGACATCGAAGCACTCTTTGAGGAGTAGTCATCGGACTACCCGTGGTCAACCTCTTCAGACTTCTCGGACTCCCTAACCCGAACACCACTCCAAAGGCAAAACCTGGAGCTGGTTCGGGCGCAACCGAACCGGGCCCAAAGGCTGGCAACAGGTTCCACGATCTCGGTGAGTCAAGGTGGTCAGAAAGGACAGAGAGGGTGACTGAGAGGCCATCTAGACGGGTGATATACATGGAGCCGGACGGTCTTCATCGACTTCAACTGGATGGGATCGAAGGAAATCTATCAGTTGGCGATATGGTAATCATCGATCTGAACTCCTTGAATCATATGCCCAGCCAGCAATCGGTATGCTCCCGGAGGGCACAAGAACTGGGCGATAGGACAAACCTCCCAGTCTTTGCATTGAATGAGGACGACTCCCTACTGATGATTGCCGGGGCAAAGATGAGGGTTGATACTCACAAGCACAGACTCGGCTCACCCGCATTGGACAGGGCGATAGATAACTAGCAGGGTTCTCTCACTCCTCTTCCAACCAAGAGTCAAGATCCCCTCTGGAGACCTCCATTATTGCATGCTCGGTGAAATCTCGATATGCCGACCACTTGGAGACCTCTTCCTCTTCGCCCCCCCTCTCGTTCTTTCTGTCAATGGATTCGTTTGCGTACCTAACGCATCTGCGGAGAAATGAAACTATCAGGTTCCTACGCTCTTCTATGCTCATTTCATCCTACCTTCAGATCTTCAATCAGAGTCTCCACGTGCCCCTTCGCTCTGACTCCGTACCCTGCCCATGCGATAGTCCCGTCTGAGTCGATTGCAAAGGTTGACCTGAGAGTTCCCATGTACGTCTTCCCATACATGTTCTTCTCCCTCCAAGTGCCATACTTCTCGTGAAGAGTTGCTTCCTCGTCCACAACCAGATCAAATGGCAACTCGTGCTTGTCGATGAACTTCTGATGGGATTTGGCACTGTCAGTAGAGACCCCGATGACCCTCCAACCACTTCCTTCGAATCTGCCGAAACTGTCCCTGAAGTCACAGGCTTGTGTGGTGCATCCAGGGGTGTTGTCCCTTGGATAGAAGTACAGAATTGCCCTCTCTCCCTCGGATAGGATATCCGAAAGAGAAATCTTCGAACCGTCGGTAATCTCCACATCGAAGTCAGGTGCCATGTCTCCAACTGCAAGCTCTACTGTTGCCATGAATTCGCGTATCGAGCCAGACTCATGAAGGCTACCATCACTCGATATAGGATTTCAGTGTGACTGAGGACGGCATAGATGGCGGTTCACTGAAACCGAAGCATGCATCTATCTCGAACTCCTTCTTTTCTCCTAGACCCCTCCCTTCGAAACTAGCTTCTGCCTTCAGAATCCGGGAAAGTGACCTCACTGAGTACCATTCTCTCCTCCCATTCTTAGTCACTCCATGGGTCTTCGTCCCGAAGAGAATCCTCCCGAAAAGGGCCTCGAAACTCGCGATGAACCAGAGTGGCCTCCAGAATGGTATTGGGAACGACTTCCCCCATTCAATTCTGACTGACAGTCCCCCTCCTTCGATAGAGACCTCCCTCTTGCCTCTCTCGACTGATATCTCGGCCACTTCCACATCTTCAAAGTTGTACAGTTCAGATACGTAATCGGCATGCATATCAGATGGTGATAACAGTACTCTGCTCCCATCTGGCTTCGCCCACATCACATTGGTGAAACTCCCTAGTGGGGACTCCCTCCAATCTCCGATTACGATTCTGTCACCGTTCGAGAAACCAGTAGATGTAATCCTTCCAGTGAAGACATCCATTCAACCACCCATCTCCTCCCTAATCCTCTTCTTAGTGGCAGCCCAAGAGCAAATCGGACATGTCTCCAGATCGTGCCTTAACGCGGGACAGTGCTCCCTTCCGAAGTAGATTATCTGCAGATGCCTCCTGTTCCAAGTATCCTCAGGGAAGACTGCCTTCAGGTCCCTCTCAGTCTTGACCACGTTCCTCTCGTCAGATAGTCCCCATCTGGCCGCCAATCTGTGAATGTGGGTATCGACTGGGAATGCAGGAACCCCGAATGCCTGGCTCATGACGACGCTTGCCGTCTTGTGACCCACTCCAGCCAACGACTCAAGGAAGCCCCAGTCGGGCCGAACCCCGCCTCCGTCTTCCAGAATCTGCTCCGCCATCCTTCGGAGATTCTTCGCCTTTGTAGGGGCCAATCCTATTTCACGGATGATTCTGTGAATCTCATCTACTTCTAGCAATGCCATTTCCTCAGGACTTCCAGCCGCCTCGAACAATCGGGGTGTGACCTGGTTCACCTTCTTGTCAGTCGTCTGGGCAGACAGCATCACCGCAACAAGCAGGGTGTATGGATCGGCATGGTCCAGTGGGATCGGCGTCTCCGGGTACATCTCATCGAGTATGCCACCAATAATGCCGGCCTTCTCAGCACGGCGCAAAATCAGACCTCCAGTTCCGGGCTCCTTTCATCCCTCCAACCAATCATCGCCCCAGCAGCAATGCATCCGAAAAACGGGACATAGCAGGACAACCATAGCTTCGTGCTCCACTCCTCCGGACTCCCACTCAGGATCCATCCGAACAGGGATAGGAGGGCACCAGGGATGATGGCGAGCGTGCCGAACAACACAGCCCTACCAACTCCCATGGCATTTACGAGACACTACCAGACTTGACTCTAACGGGCCTTCTCTTTCACTACCCATTTCGCCATTATCGCTGTCTGGACCATGGAAAGAAGCGCAGCCCACCAGATCCACACGGGGAGGCCCAATGCCCATGTCTCATTGTCTTCCCACCACCAGAAGTCCTGAGCAAGCACGAAAACCGCTAATAGCCCCAACATTGGTGCAATTTCTCCGGTTCCTATTTGGCCCAACCAATCGAAAGTGATACCCCTATTGCATGCATACTGGACGGAGACCAAACCAATTACGGCAGCCACAAGTGATGGGATGACGGCCGTGGGAACTGCGCCCCTTACTGGCTCCACCCACCATCCATCGAATGACTCGGGTGAGAAAACCGCTAGCAACACGACGGATTCACCAGCAAAGATAGACGCAATCACGGCCCTGCCATCGATATTTCCGAAATGAGATGCCGCGAAAACAGAGGGGAACATCACGGCGTACATTGAGAATGCAAGCAGCCCCAAGTCCAGAATGGATAAATCGGACCATAGTGAAAGAAGAAGGCCCAGAACTGCCAGGGAGACGATTACCGATTCCCTGGACCAAACTCCACTACCTTCCTTGGGAGCTAGGTCCCTGGTTACCAGTGAACCGGTGGCGAGAAGCTGCGAGTCCATTGTGGACATCAGTGCCGCTAGGCCAGCCACCAGCACCAATCCGCCGAGCCACTCTCCCCCAACATCCATGATCATTGTAGGAAGGATATTGTCACTCCCTGCCTTATCGAGTCCGGGATTATCCAAGTGGCCCAATGTGCCAATCAATATCGGAGGGAGGAATGCCAACCATGCCACAGCCGGGTAAAGAGTTGCCATCCTGCCAATCGCGTAATCACTTTCAGCAGCACAAAGTCTCTGGTACAGCTGGGGGAACATCGGGTCGGCGAAAAGCCAGAGAATCATAGTACTCGACCAGATTAGCAGTGTGTAGTTGCCATCTCTTCCTAGCAATCCAGAGGTCTCTTTGTCAGTTGAAATAGACTCCAGCGCAACACCGAGGCCACCTGCATCGTTGATCACCATTGCTAATCCGAGCCAGAGAAGAGATAGCGCGATTACCCCCTGTGCTGCATCAGTCCTAACGACTGCCTTCAAGCCGCCAGTGAGGGTGTAGCCAACCACCAGGGCAGTGACCAGCACGGCTCCGACCCATTCCGGTCCACCGAATAGCGCCGAGACGACTATCCCTGCAGCCCGAGGCTGTAGGGCAAGATACGGGATCGTGGCTATCACCAGAACCGAGGCCATGGTCAGCTGTGCATTTCGGGAACCAGTCTGCCCGAGTACCATCTCGGGAGCCGTCATCGCCCCGTGTTCCACCGATCGGGCCCTGACCTTCCGACCCAGTATGTACATCGAAACCGCCATGAAACCGGTTCCAAATGCCATTATCGGAAGGAAAGATAGCCCGATTCTGTAAGAAGCCCCACTCGAGCCATATACCGTGAAGGCACTGAAGTTTGTCGCTGCCATGGTGATCAGTAGGACGGGCCCAGAAAGACTCCTTCCAGCTAGGTAGTATGACTCGTCCTCATTGCCCAGGTCCCTTCGTGCCCAAATGGCAAATGCTACCATGGCTATTGCATAGCCGCCGACTATCAGCCAAGCAGTAGCCACGTCAACGCCATGAGGGCCCCCAGCATTATCTTGACTGTCTCTGGCGGTTCATCACCAGGGGAATTTGTATACCCAAATCACGAAGTCATTCAGGATGCATTGAATCGCTAGCATGATTGCACCGACAATCATCAGTGCGGACCCGTCGACCCCGTCTTGGTACGCCCCATATGCCAGAAGTCCTAGCATTATGTTCCCGACAGATGTGAGCAGAAGCATCCCGATTACGAGATACTGGGTCCATGCGTAGTCATTTTCAATATGTAGAATGGTGCTCTCAATCCACAGTGCTGATGGGATAAGAAATACTGCGTACGCAAGCAGTAAACGCATCTCGCCATTTCCATCAGAATCGGACCAGGGCCACCTCAGGGAACTAACCACCGACTCTTCCAACTGGAAGAAAACGATGTACCAGTAAATCAGGAAACCAAGTGCGGCCACGAACATGAACGGTACGATGTACGTCCTCCATGACTCGGGAACCCCTCCCCACAGTTCCATGGGCTTCTCAGCATGGGACACGCCGTAAACGTACGAGGCCAGGACAAGTGGCCCGAAAACGAAGGTGAAAGCTAGGACGAGCTGGCGCGTAATCTCCACGAGCCTCGCAAGCAGCACCCCGTCATAAAATCAAAGCCACATACCCGTTCGTGGAACCGTGTCCGAGGAATTGGAGGAGCCAGATTACGAGATCACAGCGACCCATTCTGGATTCGAGGTCCGGAGGTACTCCGACACTATCCAGGCCAGAGTCAGGACAGAAGGGACGAACTGGAGGGGCTCAAGTGGCGGTTTTCGAAGGATTGCCGGCTACATCTTCGGTAGGAACGAGAGAGAGCAGATGATTGCAATGACTGCCCCAGTGCACATATGGGAAGAGGGCAATGGGACCATGATGGCATTCACCATGCCTTCAGAGTACTCCCTGGAGGAACTCCCCAGTCCAAACGATGGCGGGGTGCACCTAGTGAATGCCGAGGGGAAGTCATTCGCCGCTCTCTCGTTCACTGGGCTATCCGGGACTAGGAAGACAGAACGACTGAAGAAACGACTCATGAGGCTAGTATCCGAGAACGGACTAGAGGCATCCGGTCCAGCAATGCTGGCGGTATACGACAATCCAAACACTACGCTGCCCTTCTTGCGGAGGAACGAGATCCTCGTCCCCCTATCAGAATAGCCTCTTCAAGCGATAATTCGATTACCACCTCTACTTTCCACCGGCCAATGAGGGAAGAACAACCAGTCGAATGGTGGAAGGAAGGCGCCGTGGAAGGGGCCCCTGAGTCGATACCAATCAGCCCTCCCGGGCCGTATACAATGGACCCCAAGCCGTATGACCCATTCCACGAATTCCAATTCGTTCCGAGGCCAGAACATGCTATGTCATTCATGGACTCAATAGAGAACGTAATCCGGAACTTCGTAAATTTCAGCGATCGAGCCTCTAGGTCGGAGTATTGGTGGTTCCAACTATTCTTCTTCGTTGCACTTGCGACCGCCGATTTCATAGATGTCATGATGGGCGACTTAGCCGAAGTTTCATTCAATTGGTTCGGCACTATTGTCTTCTTGGGGCTAATCATCCCAAACCTAGCGGTAACAGTGAGGCGACTACACGATCTCGGATACTCCGGTTGGTTCATCTTGCTGGTGTTTATTCCCTGCTTGGGGTCGATAATCGGCTTAGTCATCCTTGTCTTTATGATGATTGACGGGCAATCTCAGATAAACCACTACGGAACCGTCCCCACCAACACAATCGTTCGAGAGTGAAACCGAAAGCAGATTAATCCAGAGCCGAACCAGCGGTACGTGCAGCGTTGTGGCGTGACAGAGGTCTCCAAAGCCCTGGAAACGGAGGAAGTCACTCTAATCCTCTTCCACAGGGGGTCAAGTGACCCCGAAGCCACTAGGCTGAGGGATTTGGCAGAGGGACGAGGAATCGCGGTTCGTGAGTCCTCCAAG
>Ga0209404_10000439_pt1 | contig 32375 bp, 12 predicted proteins | sample TroAtlMetagenome_2_FD_187447 | JGI IMG/M metagenome (GOLD analysis project Ga0209404, IMG submission 187447) | Marine eukaryotic phytoplankton communities from Atlantic Ocean - Tropical Atlantic ANT8 Metagenome (SPAdes) (version 2) | ecosystem: Environmental > Aquatic > Marine > Oceanic...
GGAAATATATCTCCCCGATGGAGCAAATTCAACTGATTTGCTAAATGAAGTCCGTCAACAATGGTCAACTGATATAGTGATTCTTTATGTGCAGACAAATAATGCAGCTACTGGATCGGAAAAAGGAATAGAGAACATTACAGATTCAGATATTCTTTCTCAAATTTCATGGATAGAGGGAGATGACAATAATAAGGGTCAAGGTGGACTTAAAGAAGGCTTAGATCCAAACAAGGAAGACAGAGGATCTTGGGCTTGTAATAGTCCTGAATCGGGATGTGATGGAGTTGTCTGGATTTTATCGCCGGCCCAGATAATCAAAGAAGCAAACTCAAGTAACTCAAGATTCAGTTGTGCAGTAGAGAGATATGGATTGCCGACCAGCAATGGCGGTTGTACATTCTCAAATCTTAACCCCAATCAAGGATATTCAATACCTCAGGGAGATGGAGCTCAAGAAAGAATTGACGAATATGTTTCTAATGCCAATGCATTAATCTCAAATTTTGTCAAAGATACAAATGAGGATGGCATTTGGGATACCGGAGTAATAATCATGGGAATCTCATTTGATATGGCAAATACAGATATAACTCCTAGAAGTGATCCAAAAGGAATTACCGAAGAAAATAAATTAGGCATAATTAGGGATCATAAAGCTTTCATCAATCACACTCAAAGACTTTTGGATGAAGCAGAAGAATCTAACTGCGATCTTTGCACTAGGAAATATAATAATCCTGTATCTACGATGGATCAATCTAGGTTAGATGTAATTCCCTCTAGAAAAGCCATAACTGTAACCGGATTAACTCCAGTATTGCACGATGTTTCAGATAGGATTTATTTAGAATTAGTAGAAACAATGTTGCCAGCAAGTGTATTTCTAGTGGGATTAACTATGTTCATTCTTCATAGGAATTTCAAAGTTTTAATAATTTGTGGATTGCCTATTATTATGAGTTTAGCAATAACTTTCGGATCGACTGTAATCTTAGATATAATGCTAACTCCAATGATAATTTCCGCAGGACCAATACTGATTGGTCTCGGGGTTGACTATTCACTTCACCTAACAAATAGGATAGAGGAAAATAGAACAAATATCTTGAAGTCCAGAGCTTCATCAAGAACAAGTAGTAAACAAACATTTGATGAAGATTCAATATCATATGAAGATCCCTTTAATCCAGAAATTAGTCTTAAATCTACCGTAATGGCAATTATGACAACCGGAAATGCCATTCTACTATCCGCTCTAACAACTATGATTGGATTTAGCGTACTAACTTGGAAAGAATTAGTGCCAATAGCACCTATGCGCACTGTTGGAATAACCTTATTGATAGGAATATTCAGTACCTTTCTTCTATCAATGCTAATGGTCCCCGCTCTAATAGAATTGCTGAAGTATAGGAAGGGTCAATCATGGAATTTCTCTTTTTCAGATAAATCCCAGTCAGATGTTAAAAATATCTCTTCTATAGGCCAAGAAAAGAACTCCCTCAATCCAAAAAATATAGAAAATCAAACATCATTTTCTAGTCGATTAAGTAATGACGGAAAATACAAGATTTTTGGAATTAATTTCTTATTATTTTTTGTAATTTCAACTGCCATTTCTTCCTCTATTCTTTACTATTTAGCTCCACTTAGTCAGAGTGGTGCTTTAATTCTAGGAGTAACTCTATCACTCACGATGACATTATCTACACTCGATCAAGCTTGGATAGAAATCGGTAAATTACCTATTAGAAACACATTAGTAGTAATCTTATTTTCTTTGATAGTAACAATGTATGGAATAAATATTTACAATGAAGAATTGGGAAAAGATATCACAGGCTCTTCCGATGAAGTACCACCCGGCTTAGAATCATATGAGGCCTTAAGGGAATATAGTATCGTTTTTCAAGGTGGACAGACAAATATGTTCATAGTAAATGCAGAGGAACGTGGGCCACAAAATAATACTGCGCCAATAAGAGATTTGCCTATACTCGACTCGATTGAAAAAATGCAAGTTACCAAGATAGATAATGTTCCCCAGACAACTACTATCAGCTTAGTTGATATTCTCAAAGCCATACATGTAGATTTAGAACTTGCAGATCAGGAGATTTTCGAACAAAGTTTATGGGAATTAATCCACAATGAATGTTGGGATGAATCATCTAATCTTCTAAGGCCTGAATGCTGGCCTTATTCTGCTAGCAGTAGGGAAGATATGGTAAATATTGCATTTGATACACTAAGTCCAGAGATTAGATCTATGTTGATGAATGCCGATGAAGGATTGGGCGAGACTAAGACCCTAGTTTATGTTAACCAACCATATATAAACTTGGCAACTGCAGGTAATTTACGGGAAGAAATAGATAATCACCTAAATGGAAACGGTTGTGATTCAGCTTTAGAATGTTCAGCAATGAATATTGAAGGAGTTTCAAACTCACTTCTCACCGGTGGATTGCCCGTTTCTCTAGATATCAATAAAGCAATTCATGACTCTCAATCCGAGACAACTATAGCTACAATGGGCATTCTTCTAATTACAATGGCAATTCTATTTCGTTCTCCAAGACTTGCAATATTCACAATGACCGCAGTCGCGGTCGTAGTACTCTGGCAACCTCTGTTAATGAGGGGTGGATCAGTTAATGTCAACGTATTTACAGCTATGATAGGGACTATAGTTTTTGGAATTGGCGTGGATGACTCAATTCATATTATTGATCGCATTAAGGATGAAGGCGAAACTCCTTCAGGAATTGTTAATACCGTTTCAAAAACGGGAAGGACGATTTTTGAAACTACAGCTACTACATGTGCCGGACTTTCAGCAGGATTATTCGTAGCAATACCCGGGCTGCAAAATTTCTTTATTTTGATGATGCTTTTACTGGTTCTAGCACTTTTGACTAGTTCTATATTATTGCCAAGTATTATCACATCATATCACGAACTAAGTTCTAGACTATCTGGTAAAGGGACTTGGATAGATTATGATGAAAGTGGAACGATTTCATCAGACTCATCATTAGATGCGGTGCTAGTGGATTAGAATGTGAGGGTGCAGGGAGTAAGCCCCTTTCTGTTCACCTTTCGGCTGGTTGCATTCAACTATGCATCCTACCCGGCCCTGTCGGTGCCATATGGGCCTGCTTGGACTTGCTCCGGCGTGGGTGCTCGTTCCAGCCACATTCAGGAAACCTCCCTCTTACGAGTTCACTGTTAACCTGATATGGTTCGTTTCTGTTGCAGAGCCGACCCTCCCGGGCCCTCAACTTGCGGTGAGACGCCTGCACCATGGAGAGGGGACTTTCCTCAGTGTCGTACACTGTCAGCAACCCTCCTGCTCCCTCATACTTCGGACAAGGGCCTAAGAAAAGAACCCACCGGGAGAAAAAAATAAGAGTTTAAGGGAAATTATATGCATTACATTCTATGCCATTAATCTGTGAAGGACGTAGAAGAGCTAAAAAAAATAGCAGGAGTTTCTGCTTGTAATTATGTACAAGATGGCATGATTTTAGGCCTTGGAACCGGATCAACTGTGAAATATACTATCCTAGAAATTGGAAGGAAAATTAGAGAAGAAAACCTTCAGGTAGTCGGAGTTCCTACTAGCTTACAAACAAAGAAATTAGCAGAAATGCTTGAGATTCCACTAATTAAAATCGATGAAATTAATACAATAGACTTGACTATTGATGGCACGGATGAGTTTGACAATTCATTTAACTTAATTAAGGGCGGAGGTGGAGCTTTGACAAGAGAGAAAATTGTAGCGAAAGCATCCAATTCTATGGTTGTAGTTGCCGACAGTAGTAAACATGTAGAAACTCTAGGGCTATTTCCACTTCCAATAGAAGTAAATCAAGATAAATGGCATGAAATTAAAAGAAAAATAGCACATTTTTGCCCAAATGAAATTAGCCTCAGAGGAGGAGAAACTACTCCATTCATAACCGATAATGGAGGCGTAATTTTAGATGCCAATTTTGGAGCTACAATACTTAAACCAACAGAGATTGAAGAAAAAATCAATGATATTTCCGGAGTAGTTGAAGTTGGCCTTTTTGTTGGAATGTGCGATGCAATAGTTGTTGCATCCAAGGAAGAAGTTTCAGTACTCACAAATCCAGTAGGTAGGTTATCCTAAACTCCCGTCGCGATTAAATGCAAGGAGCCAATCCGAAACTCGGGTCTGTAGCTTAGTCAGGTAGAGCACCCGGCTCTTAACCGGGCGGTCGCGGGTTCGAACCCCGTCAGACCCGCCAAATTTTATCATGATTAGATAATTTAATCCTTTAATTGATATGGGAGAATCATCTCGAGCATAATGAGTAAGATGGCGAAGTCAATTTGGATCTCAGATATTCAAGCTGGCAATTATGATAATTCTGAAGTCGAAATAAAGGGTTGGATTCACAGATTTCGGGGCTCAAATAAAATTTGGTTTATGGTCGTTAGAGATTCGACAGGGATCATTCAATGCGTTATTAAGAAGGATGTCGTAGGAGACGCGGCATTTGATTTACTTCGCGGGTCTCTAACAGAATCCAGTGTAATTATCCAAGGCAATGTAATTCCTACAGAAAGAGAGCATGGCCGAGAATTACTAGTGACCAATGGTGAGATTATCGGTGGAGTAAACCCATCCAAGCCATATCCCATAACCGAATCTGCAATGGAAGAAGCTGAAGGTGGCGAAACAGAATTTCTATTAGACAATAGACATCTATACTTAAGGACAAGTAGGATGACTACAATGTTAAAGATTCGAAGCTCCGTATTTAGCGCTATTCATTCATATTTTCGTAATTTAGACTTCATTGAATATCAGGCCCCAAATTTTGTTGCTGGGGCTGTAGAAGGAGGCAGTACATTGTTCGAAGTGCCTTATTTTGGAAGAAAGGCATATCTAACACAATCCTGGCAACTTTATGCAGAGGCTGCAATGCCAGCACTGGAGAGATTATACACAATAGCTCCTTCATTCAGGGCAGAGAAAAGCAGAACTAGGCGACATCTAACGGAATTTTGGCATGCTGAAATGGAAGTGGCTTGGGCTTCCAATGATGAAATAATGAATCATGGAGAAAAACTAGTAAGAAGTATTTCATCTACTTTGTTAGATGAAAGGTCCGAGGAATTAGAGGCTATAGGAAGAGATTTAGAAACTATTTCTAGATTTGCAGATACTTCTTATCCTAGGATGAAATATGATGAAGCCATAGAAATCCTACAATCAAAAGGAGTAGGAATTGAATGGGGCGAAGATTTAGATTACTCCAAAGAGAAAATACTTACTCAAGATTTCGAGGTGCCAAATTTCCTTACTCACTATCCAAAAATTGCAAAGCCATTCTACCATCGGGCAGATCCTGATGATGAAAAATATGTACTTTGCCACGACCTACTAGCTCCAGAAGGATACGGCGAAATAATTGGGGGAGGGGAGAGGACTTGGACTGAAAAGGAAATTCTCGCAAGAATCGACGAAGAAGGAACTCCAAGGGATGCATATGAATTTTATATCGACATCAGAAGATATGGTGGAGTGCCCCATGGAGGTTTTGGCCTTGGAGTAGATAGAGTATGTGCTTGGCTTTCTGGTGCAGACCATATTCGAGAAGTGATTCCCTTCCCACGAGACAGTAGACGTGTCACACCTTAAATAACACGGGTTCATAACCTAATGCTAAACCCTAAGTATATGGACGAAGTTGAAACCAAGCCACTTTTTTCATTAGTCGGAATATCTGCTGTAACTGCAAGTATGTGCTGCCTTCCATCTATAATATGGGTACTTTTTGCAGGATCTTCCGCTATTGTTGCAGCTGATACACTTTCCAATAATTTATACTATTCATGGGTTAGATATGCACTATACAGCGTTTCGGCATTAATGATTACATCCGGATTGGTAATTTATTTTAGGAATAGAGGAATTTGCTCAATTGAAGAAGCAAGAAAGAATAGAACTAAGATAATAAATATTTCATTAGCTGTATTCACTGCATCCATAATCGTATATCTAATTTGGAATTTTATAATTCTCGAAATTGTTGGAATTGCTATAGGACTTCCATGGGAAGATTCCGCTTTCTGGAACAATTAGATTACGAATACTCTTACGCTAAAACTGATTCGCAGCATCATGACAGAGTGGGAGAGTATAGACCTGTCAAACCCAACAGATGAACATAAGATGTTACGACAGATGATTCGCGACTTTGTGAATTCCGAAATTGAGCCTCAGGCACAGGAATTCGATAGAGAGGAGAAATTTAATGTAGATTTGTTCAGAAAGCTTGGAGACTATGGCCTTCTTGGAATTACAGTTCCCGAAAAATATGGAGGATCAGGTATGGATTCAACTTCAGTCGCTATTGTCAATGAAGAATTAAGTTATTCCGATCCAGGTTTTTGTTTGGCTTATTTAGCACATGCCCAATTAATGGTGAATAATCTCGCATTCAATGGAAATGAAGAACAGAAATCTAGAATTCTGCCAAAGGTATGCAGCGGAGAATGGATAGGTTGCATGGCAATGAGTGAGCCAGATTATGGTACCGATGTCCTGGGAATGAAAACTTCCGCGAAAAAAAATTCCGATGGAGATTGGGTCATTAATGGTAGGAAAATGTGGATTACCAATGGTTCGATTGATGAATCTGGAAATACTGCAGATATTTGCTGGCTGTATGCTAGAACAGGAACGGATGAAAAAGGTAGAGCCGAAATTTCTACATTCATTGTCGAAGGCGTTTTTGATGGGTTCTATGTAGGTCAGAATATTGAAGATAAGTTAGGAATGAGGGCATCTAAGACCGCAGAACTTGTTTTCGATAATTGTGTAGTGCCATCCAAAAATTTAGTTGGCTCCATTGGCGAATCAATGATTCATATGATGAGAAATCTGGAAATAGAAAGAATCGGACTTGCTGCTATGAGTTTGGGAATAGCCCGTAGAAGTCTACATGAAATGAATAAATATGCTACTGAAAGAGAAGCGTTCGGTAAAAAAATTAGAAATTTTGGACAAATTCAAAGGCATATTGCAGAATCATGGGCAGAATATAGGGCCATGAAGGCATATGTATACGAAACTGCTAGAAACACTAATCTTTCTCAGTCTGGTAATAGATTAGATACTGATGGTGTGAAGTTATTTGCAACTACCGCAGCCAAAAATATTGCTGATAGAGCAATACAAGTTATGGGTGGATATGGCTATGTTGGAGAATATGTGGTTGAAAGATTATGGAGAGATTCCAAATTGTTAGAGATTGGTGGTGGGACTCTAGAAAGTCACCAAAAGAATATTACCAAAGATCTAAGCAAAGATTCCGATAGCATCCAAAAATGATTCTTTCTTTAATTTTCAAATTGTGGTAGTCCCGCCCGGATTCGAACCAGGGTCCCCGGGACCAAAACCCGAGATGATGGACCACTACACTACGGGACTGCGTATTATCCAAAACCTAGGGGCCTTTTTACTTGACGGGAGAGTAACAACTCAAATTTTTATATGCGAAACCTAATTTCCTATCATCTTTTGGACAAGATATGAAAATTAGTTCAGTAGGTGTATTGGGTTCAGGTCAAATGGGAAATGGCATAGCACAAGTAGTCGCAATTAGCGATTTAAAAGTTACTTTGGTAGATATTAGTCCAGAATTTCTTGAACGTGGATTGAGAAATATCAAAAATTCACTCAATAAACTCGTTTCAAAACAAAAGATTAGCGCCCAAGAGCTCCAAGGAGCTTTATCTAATATTTCCACATCAACTAATTTTTCATCTATTTCAGAATGCGATTTGATAATAGAAGCTATCCCCGAGATTCCAGATTTGAAATTCAAAACATTTTCAGAATTGGATAAAATTTGTAACGCTAAAACAATTCTTGCCACAAACACCTCAAGTATTTCTATAAATGAGATTGCAAATAGTACCAGTAGGCCTGATAGAGTAATTGGGATGCACTTTATGAACCCAGTTCCAATAATGAAATTAGTAGAAATTATAAATGGAAAATCTACTTCTCCTGAAGTCTCAAAAACTATAATTTCTTTAACAGAAAAGCTAGGTAAAATTCCTTTATGTTGTAATGATTCTCCCGGCTTTGTAAGTAATCGAATATTATGTCCTATGATTAACGAAGCAATTTTAACACTTCAAGAAGGAGTTGCAGAACCAGAAGCAATTGATGGTATAATGAAATTGGGGATGAATCACCCCATCGGCCCATTGGCATTAGCAGACTTGATTGGTTTAGATACAGTACTGAATATCATGAGAGTGCTTCATGAAGGATTCAACGATGAAAAATATGCGCCAGCTAATTTATTGATTGAGATGGTCAAAGAAAATAAATTGGGTAGAAAAACAAACATTGGATTCTATGAATATTAAGTAAATTAGTACGTAGTGTAATAAAGTCTAACACATTGGAACTCTTGAGGGAACTGCATGTTAAAATATAATCGAGCAACTTTTTTAGTCGTTATTTTGATTTCTTCCTGTATTTCATTACCTGCTCAGGCTAATGTAAATACTCCAGACGCATATGAGGATGACGACACATTAGCTACGGCTACTTGGCAAAATGCTACAGTAAATCAGAATGGAGTAAATATGACCTCATGGTCTAATCTTACAATAGATGCTCCAAATGATGATGATTACTTTTGTTTTTGGATTTCACAAACTGCAGATTTTTGGTTCAATATTACATTCGATCATTCAATCGGGGACCTAGATTTATATCTTTATGATGTAAATGGGAATTATGTTGATAGTTCCGGTTCAGTTTCAAATTCCGAGTCTGTTTCTGATAGCGTTTCTACTTCAAGCTCCTATTGCGCTAGAGTCTATGGATATAGTGGAGCGACAAACTATTATAATGCCACTCTAGTAGTATTAGATGTTGTTTTGAATGCTCAAAATGATGCTAATTCAGGGCAAGATGCAGGAAATTTAGCAGAGGATGCATTAAGTTTAAACAGCACCAATCAGACAATCAATGGCTGGATTCACTATAATTACGACGAAAATGATTACTATAATATTTCAATTCCTGCTGGCCATGGATTGGCAGTTTCTGGAGAATTTCCCTCAGGAAATTACTACGATTATCTTTATCTTTATGATTCATCATTATCAATAGTAGATTATGACTATTCAGCTCCATGGGAAGATGTAAGCACCAATGGCACTAACCTAAGTGGGCAATACGTTTTCATTAGAGTATATGCTTATCCATATTATAGCTCAATGGGAAATTATAATTTAACAATTACATTTTTCAGTACAGCAGGGCAACCCGGATCAATTCAAGATGATGGAAGGAAAGGAGTAGATGCCGGTGGATCTATTTCTTCGGCCCTGGATATTTCAGGACCAACTACAAATTTCACCACTACTGGATGGGTAGATTCTACTTGGGATATTAATGATTATTTTGCAATTGATGTACCAGAAAATAAAACTATTTGGAGCACATTAGAATGGTCAGGTTCATACATATACTTCTATTTATATTCACCTAGTGGGACAACTATTGATTCTGACTACTATTATAATCCCGCTTCAGTCACAGCTAACTCTACTTTAGTTAGTGGATCCACGGTTTTCTTCAGGGTATATGCTGCTTCATCCAGCTCAGTAGATATTAACTACACTTTAACATTTAATTTTTCAGATATTTCAGCATCCCCTGCTCTAAGTCAAAATGATGCAAATTCTGGTAGTGATGCAGGTAATGGTTTCGATGAAGCGTTTGAACTGTCAGGCAATGGTACTTATTTCGGTTGGGCATCAGATGGTAATTCTGGGATTTCTGAAATTTCAGATTCAAGAGACTATTATTCTGTATATGTCCCAACAGGTTATGGCATTCAATCCACACTTTATATGAATAATTCATCAAATAATTTCGATTTGTATCTTTATGATTCCAACCAGAATAGCATCGATGATACATACTATTCTTCTGAAAATCCCGAGTTTGTACAAAGTGGAGTATCAAATGTTAGTAACTCTACTGTTTATGTGATGGTAACTACTGGCATGTACTCTTGGAGTAGTGGTGGAGAAGGCAATTATTCTTTAGAAATTCTTTTCGTTAATATGTCAGAAATACCGGCGTTAAATCAGAATGATGCCTTAAGTGGTGGAGATGCGGGCGATTCACTTAGTGATGCTACTAGGATTTCAACAAATGCATCTCAATCAAACTGGGAAGGGTATTTAGATGAAGATTCAGATAACTATGATTACTATGTAATATATGTTCCTGAAGATTTTGGGATTTATATTGAAATGATGTTTTATGCAAATAATTTCGATTTAGAATTATATGACGACAGCTATACTAGTATTTCATATTCATCAAATAACATACCGGAATTTGTTAGTGCCAACAATACATATGTTGGTGATGAAGATGTCTACATTGAAACTTCTTCATATTATTGGAATGGCGGATCAGGAATATATAATCTATCTATTTGGCTATTTTCTCTTGATACAGATGGAGATGGCTTTTATGACGATAAAGAAAATATTTGTGGATCAGACCCAAATGACAATCTTAGCATCCCCCTAGATACAGATGCAGATGGAGTCTGCGATGCAGTAGATGAAGACGATGATGGTGATGGTGTAGTCGATGAAAATGACTCATTCCCAAACGATCCAAATGAATCTCAAGATTTAGATGGAGACAACATAGGAGATAATTCTGATGAGGACGATGATGGCGATGGATGGTTAGATGTAGATGAAATAGACTGCAATTCTGATCCCTTGAATGAAAATTCGATGCCTATTGATACAGATTCAGATAGTATTTGTGATATCTTGGATGATGACGATGACAATGATGGAGTACTAGATATCGATGATGCATTCCCGACAAATGAAAATGAAACTACAGACACGGATGGAGACACTATTGGAAATAATGAAGACATAGATGATGATGGAGATTCCTTCTTTGATTCAGAAGAAATTGATTGTTCTTCTGATCCTCTAGATGCTTCTTCAATACCTGTAGATACTGATTCAGACGGAGTTTGTGATAATTTAGATGACGACGATGATGGAGATGGAACTACTGATTCATTAGATTCATCGCCACTAGATTCATCTGAAACAGAAGACACAGATGGAGATGGAATAGGCGATAATGCAGATCCGGATGATGATAATGATGGATTTAGCGATGACATAGATGTATTCCCCAAGGATTACCAAGAATGGCTAGATTTTGATGAAGATAGTATTGGCGATAATGCAGATCTAGATGATGATAATGACGGATGGAGTGATATTGATGAGATTTCATGTTCCACCAGTCAATTTTCAATTATTGAAATACCAATTGATTTTGATAAAGATGGATATTGTGATATTACTGACTCTGACGACGATGATGACGGTTACTTAGACGAAGAAGATATGTTCCCCTTAGATCCAAATGAGTGGATGGATTTGGACTTAGATACACTAGGAGACAATTCAGACAATGATGATGACGGAGATGGTTGGGATGATTTAGTCGAGCCAAATTGCGGTGCCGATCCACGGAATTCCTCTTCAATACCAGCAGATTTCGATCAAGATGAAATATGCGATTTAATTGATGAAGATGATGATGGAGATGGAATAAAAGATTATGATGTAGGCGGATTAGATATGTTCAAATTCGATAATTCGGAATCTACTGATAACGATATGGATGGCATAGGAGATGTGAAAGATTCAGATGACGATAACGATGACTGGGCAGATCCCACAGAAATTATTTGCGAAACTTCACCAATAGATGCTTCGGATATTCCGTCAGACTTTGATATGGATGGGACTTGTGATTTGATTGACCCAGATGATGATAATGATGGAGTCATAGATTCCATAGATGAATTCGATAACGACCCTAGTGAGTGGGAAGATAGAAATAATGACGGCAAAGGCGATATTTCCAATCCATTGACAGTAATGGATCATATAAAACTCAATCCAGGCATTACTGTAGTTGGTGCAGGAATTATACTAGGTTTAATAGCAGGAATTTTTACATATTCTTCAGGAAATAGGAAGAAAGACAATACCGAAAAGATAGTCCAAGACATATCTGAAGATACTTGGGACTTTGAAAAATAGTACAAATTTCAAAACCATTCTATAAAATCAGTGTATTTTTGAAACTTCGTGTATTTTTTTTACCATTTTTGAACCTAGATTCGTTTCCTAATAATTACCGTTTTACATATTATTAATGATATTTTTTTCCAAGATTCGTAATTTATTTCCTGAATAACGAAAAATATGATGGTATATTGATGTTTTATGTAAAATGAAGTGAAATGAGCATTTTGAGAGATGTTTATAGCCAATACAAGTCCTCATCCACGTTAAGTGACGCCTATGAATGAAAATGTAAACCGCTCAATAAGCCTAACAATGTTGATGATAGTTTCATTTTGCTTGCCTATGCTTGGTGCTTTAGATGCACCAGCTGCGCTAGCAGATGACAAATCAAGAGATAATGTACCATCGCCGTGCCTTGGTGCAGATGCTTGCCGAGGGATCGATGCCGGAGTCGTATATGATGATGCTATTGATCTCACGGAAGATTTCTCATTTGGATATTCCAATGAGACTATCACATATACGGGAGAAATGAATGCCACAGGGTACTCATCCTCTGCAGATACAAATAATGATATGTATATCGTTGACATGCAGCCTGGATTTGGAATGACCGTGAATATAACTTGGAATGGAACAGGTTCAACATATGACAACAGAGCATATGTGGTAGCAATTGGATATGCTGATGAACTGTCATCCTATTACTCTGGAGCATTTGCATATGATTATGATTACAGTAATGGAATAAACTTTGCTTCCGTTTCCACATTTGATGGGCAATCCGCTATATCCTCTTCAGGAAATAATTATGTTGACTTCCCTATTGATATAATGGGTGACGAACTTGCAATTTGGGTTTGGTGCTACTATTGTGGTACTTCATACGGAGGTAATTTGAATTATACTATGAACGTTACAACATGGTATGGAGATGCAGGAACTCCTGGAGATGAAATGCCTGAAACAAAAGATATTCTCTTAGATATGCCTGATGTTCCATTCTCATGGAGTTATCAAGAAGGTACATTCGAACTTGATGGATCATCAACTGCACAAGTATTTGTTACTTATTGTGATACATGGTGCGATCCAGAAACAAGAATAGATATCACAAAACCCGATGGTACTGTTGATATCTGGGATCCTCTCCCGGATTTCTTCACCGGTTTAATCGCTAACTATACCGACGCTGGCGTCTACACAGTCGAAAAGTTTGATGGTTATGGAGATGGAGGAATGGGACTAGAAGTCCAAGTTAATCTAGGTAATTTCAGTGGATTAATGACTGTTTCAGACATTGAAATGGAAGATGGAGTATCAGGTATGGTCAGTCAATCAGATGATACTGACGTATTTGCCATTGTTATTCCAGAGAATTATAAATACAATTTAACATTAGAATGGGATGATTATACTACAGATTTAGATTTAATTCTCTATACTGACTTTGATGAATCTTCAGGGCCAAGTGGCTTCTTCGATTTCTCATACAGTTATTTCCCAGAATTTATCCAACTCGGACAAACTGAAGCAAAAACAATGATATTTGCAGTAGTTGAATATTATTCTGGAAGTGCAGGACATGCTGGCTACACTCTAAGCCTTGAAGCAGAACCTGGCTCTCCTCCTCCATGCTACAACCAAGATGACGGTGCAGCTGTTGGACAGGGAGATTACACTGGATCTGGTTCAGATGCATTGTCAGATACTAGCACATCTTCAATAAAAGGTAATGAAGAAGTGATTAATACTACAGGAATGGATGAATGGACTGGTATGCTATGTCAAACCAAAGATACAGTAGATTGGTTTACTTACACCGTACCAGCAGGAATGGGTGCTTGGTTTATCCTAGATTGGGATGAAGGTGAACCTGATCCCGCATTCAATGATACAGAAGAAATCAGTGCAGATTTAGATTTAGCTGTTTATATGGATTCTGGATACTCATACCTATCTACTGTTGGAACTTCAGATTATGCAAATCCTGTTCCAGCTATTGTAACTACTAATGAATCTTATACATATAGAAGCAGAGTTCTAGATGAAACAGATGTATACCTCAGAGTAGATACAGATGGAATTACTGAAGATTATGAATTGAATTATACTGTTTCAGTTATAATGTATGATCAGACCACATCTCCATACAGTGCTACCGATCAAAATGATGCAGGAATTGGTGATGATGCATCCGATTCCACCTCTTCATGGGCTGGTGGACCAACAGTAATTCCTGATGTAAATCAGACATTCACTGGATATGTTCATGACTATTGGGATACATATGACTATTACCAGATATTTGTCCCTGATAATTACGCATTAGGAGTAAATCTAACATTCGAAACAGAAAATAACTTTGAATTATCAGTAGGAATTCCTTCTACTTGGGGTGGATTTAGTACAATTTGTAGCGATACAGGAAAATACGAATTTGATGGCCACAGAGAATGCTATGCAGATTATGAAGATAATAATCAAGATGTTTGGATCAGAGTCTATGCAGAAAGAGGCGGATCTGAGTATGAATTAGATATTGATATGATTTGGCCAGGCACAGGCCCTGGAGATATTCAGGACGACTGTAATACTGGAGTAGATGCATATTATCATTCATATGCCGATTTCGATGAAGCAACTTGGCTTGGTGGAAATCCATTACATATGATAAATGGAGACCCAGAAAATTATACTGGCCCATATGAAGGCGGAGAATGTTCAGGATGGATGGATATACAGTGGGATCAGTATGATAGCTATCAGATATCTGTACCAGAAAACAAATCACTTCAAGTAGATCTTGATTTCGATCCTAATGGTGACAGAGATCCATTCTATAATTGGGTTTCAATTGTATACTGTACTCCACAACATCTGGCATGTACGCCTACTAGCGGAATATACCAGTACACAACTATGGATTCTTACAGTGGAACTGATCAACAAGTCACTCTAGATTCTGAATTCTGGCCAGTTAGTGACATGTTCAACGCTTCTGGAGATATTAATGGCGTAGAAGATACCTATGGATGGGCGATGCTCAGAATTCAAACAAATGGATATAATGTTGATTACGAAATCAATGTTTCATTCGGTGAATATGACGGCGCAGACGTAAGCTTCGTAGAAAATGATGCTAATTCCGGAATGGATGCCGGTGCTACATTCGAAACTGCAGTATATGTAAATGATTACTTGAATCAAACTCAAGCTGATTTACTAGCTAATAATAGTACATTACAATGGGATGGATGGAGTATTTCTTTTGCAGATGACTCAGATTACTATACATTCGAGGTACCCGCAAATGTCGTAGCTAACGTATCAATAAGTCCTGGATATGCAGTAACCGGATCGACACCAGTATGGCTGCAACTAAACATGTGGGATGAAAACCAAAACTCAATGTGTTGCGCTTCATTCTTTGAGAATCCAACAACTTTCAATATGGCAACAAGTTATGCGGAAACTGTTCCTTGGAATATGACGATCGATGTTAATCAGGGGCAGACAGCTGTCATTTCAGATACAGTAGGTACTAATTACACAGTTACAGTTACTTTCTGGTCATTAGATACTGATGGAGATGGATGGATGGACTCAATAGAAAATCAATGCGGTCCCGATAATGATGGAGACGGAATTCCAGATGGAACTGATCCAAACAATGCTAGCGACTCACCTAGTGATTTCGATGGCGATGGAATTTGTGATGCACTTGATCCAGATATCGATGGTGACGGATTAGATAACGATTTGGATGATGTTGATTTCGATTCTAACACAAGTGCCACTGATACAGATGGCGATGGAGAAGTTGACGATGTCGATGAGGATGATGACGGCGATGGATGGTTAGATTTGTATGAATACATCTGTGTTTACGAAATTGGTGGATCTCCTGCATATGCAGGTCTACAAGATAACATAATGCCGTATGATTATGATGGTGATGGCCTTTGTGATATGGATGCCGCAGTATCATGGACTAACGACTCCACTGGAGATGGCGCGGGAGATCTAACTGTTGAAGAATGGGTAATGATGCATGGACAAACTCCATTGTATACAGTAAATTCCAAGTTCGACCACGGTCTTGTTATGCAATATCTAGACTTCGATGCAGATGGAGATGGAATCGAAGATGCAAATGATGCTTTCCGCTTCGATGAATGTGCATCTGTAGATACTGATGGCGATGGGATGCCTGATGAGATACACTCAGGACACCCATTATTCACTCCAATAGTTGTAGGAAATAATTCCGAGACTGTTTGTTCGGATGGAATAACTCCAACAGGACTTGTTTTAGACATGGACGATGATGGCGATACCTACTCTGATGATTATGAGTTACAATGCCTCAGCAATCCACTCGATGGAATGGATATACCATTAGATAGTACACTTCCAGCTGGAGATGGAGAATGCGATGAATTAGATTTGGACGATGACAATGATGGTTACAATGACGATGTCGATGCATTCAGCTTAGATCCAAATGAGTGGGCTGACAACGATATGGATGGATATGGTGACAATGTAGACATGGATGATGACAATGATGGATATTGGGATTCATGTCTGGGTGCCGACTGGTTAACATCACAAAATATTCAGGTTATAGAGGGATTAAACAGTTTCAATACCGATGATACCCTTCCAAGTACTTGCCCGGACAGAGTCGATTGGGATTCTATGGATAGTACAGAATGGTCAGACCTAGATGGCGACGGAACAGGCGACAATGCCGATCCAAATGATGATGGAGATTTCGATACTAATGGAAATGATTGGACAGATATCAAAGAAATAGAATGTGGAACTAATCCAGAAGATTCTTCAAGCAAACCTTCAGATACTGATGGAGATGGCATTTGTGATGCTGTAGATACAGATGATGATGGGGACTTGATTCCAGATTCTCTTGATGATTTCCCTATGGATGCTACTGAGTCAGAAGACCTAGATGGCGATGGAATGGGAGACGAAGAAGATCTTGATGATGACGGCGATACTTGGAGTGATATTGTAGAAGCAACTGAATGTCTAACAGATCCACGTGATGCTACATCAGTTCCTAGTGACTGGGATAATGACAAGATATGTGATATCCTGGATACAAATGATGATAACGATCAAGAAGATGATGTTGATGATGCATTCCCTTACGACCCTCTAGAGTGGGATGATACAGATTTAGATGGACTAGGCGATAATGCAGATCCCGATGATGACGGCGATGATTGGCTCGATATAACAGAGACAATATGCCTTTCAGCAGGCGGAAAGGGAGATCCAATGGTAGCTTCTGAAATGCCTGATGACTTAGACGGAGACGGACTTTGCGATGAGGTCGATCCAGACATGGATGGCGACTCCTATCCTAATCCGGCCAATATCAATGATATTCAACCATGGGAAGATCATTTCCCAGAAGATTCAACTGAGTGGCATGACGCAAATGATGATGGTCTTGGAGATAATGCGAATCAACTTACTTTGGTAGATGACATAAATGCAGATGCTGCTCCATTTGTAGGAGTGGTAGTATTAGTCATAGGTCTTGGATATGGTCTTGTTCAGATGTCAAGATCAGGTGGCCGTGAAGATGATGTCGATGATGGAGCTGACTACACCGATGTAGTAGACGATTTCGACTTTGAAGATGATGATCTCGACCTAGATGAGGAGGATGTAGATTCCGACTCAGATGAAGGCGAAGAGGAGGAGGACTGATAATATGAAAGGAAGTAATAACATGAAACAAACCCTTCTGGTAGTCATGGTAATGATAGCGTCAGCTATCCTTCCTATGATGCCCGAGGCAGCTGAATTGATGAACAAAGAAAGAGCGAAAAATACGGACATAATGGTAGAAACTTATCATAATGGATCGATTAGTCTTTATGAAGGCGATTGGTTTGCTTATGAGATTTCTATCGAAGAAGCACCTAATGGGGTATTGGTAGTAACACCTACTACGAGTGACAGTGATACCACATTTTGGCCCGCCTATCTGAAGTTTACAAAGCAGAATTGGGAATGGCCTCAAGAAGTATGGGTCCTAGTTGAAGAAGATGATGATGGTGCAGATGAAACTATCACCATTTCTCACCCAATCTCAGGTACAGACACAGTTTTTGATAATTCAGTAATATCTGATGTAGTTATAGAAACTATTGATATGGATTTCGACTTTGATGGAGATGGTCTATATGACGAAATTGACGATGATGACGATGGCGACGGTGTCGACGATGATTCCGATGTTTTCCCATATGATGCTAATGAATCAGCAGATAATGATGGAGATGGAATTGGAGACAACGCTGACTTGGATGACGACAATGACGGTTACAGTGATGATGATGAAAACAATAACTGTCACTATACTTCTGTAAAGAATTACGATTCATCAGATTCAACAAATGCATCTGATACACCATTAGATACAGACGGAGATGGAGTCTGTGATCTTCTAGATGACGATGATGACAATGATGGTTATAATGACTCGATAGACTGGGATACTCTCAATGCTTCAGAATGGTCTGATACAGACGGAGATGGATATGGAGACAACATAGATGATGACGCCGATAACGATACTTGGTCAGATGATGATGAGGTAATTTGCGGATCTGATATTTTGAACTCTTCAGATTCTCCTCTAGATACAGATGGAGACGGAGTCTGCGATATTATGGACATTGATGATGATGGAGATGCAGTAAATGACTCAGACGAAGAATCTGGTTGTGATTTACTAGTTGACTGTGATGGTGATGGAGTGGATGATACTACAGATGTATTCGACAGTGATGAAAATGAAACTACCGATTTCGATGGAGATGGAGTCGGAGATAATGCAGATTCACTAAATGATTCTGATTTCGATGGAGATGGAGTAAATAACACTCTAGACGCATTTGACTCAGATCCTGAAGCTTGGGATGATACTGATGGAGATGGATTAGCAGATACTTTCCCTAATCTATTGGTAAATGATTTCGAAGTTAGTGATACAGTATTGTGTTCAATGTCAACTGCTTCTAGTTCAGATGATACTGATGGAGATGGATATGAAGATGAAATTTGTACCTTTACAGCATCAGGTGGAGCAAACATAACTTTTGCTCACGATTATTATGGATACGAATCTATGGCAGCCGTAACAACTCCCTCTGGTGATGTTATAGACTTAGATGTTGAATTAGGATTCGCTTCATATGGTTCTTCAACCTACTACTTACAGATAGAAGAAGCCGGATCTTATACTATGGTAATTCAAGATTCGTATGGTGATGGAGGTCAGGCAGCACTCGTGTATGATCTGACACTTGTCGGCCAGGTTGTTCCATCATCCAGTGAATACGGTACTAATCTTGATAATGATGACGACAATGATACTTTCTCAGATGCTGATGAAGGTATTTGCGGATCAGATTCACTAAATGGTTCTGATACACCATTGGATACCGATGGCGATGGTCTTTGTGATGCTGGAGTAGACGACGATGATGATAACGATGGAGTAAACGACACTACAGAAGACACAGGTTGTTCTTTGATAACAGACTGTGACGGTGATGGAGTTTCTGACGACATCGATTCTCACGACTCTGATGCTAACGAGAGTGTTGACTCAGATGGAGATGGAATTGGTGACAATTCTGACTCAGATGTCGATGGCGATGGATATGGAAATGATTACGATGAATTCCCAACAGATTCTTCCGAGTGGGCAGATAATGATGGAGATGGTGTCGGAGATAACTCTGATGAAGATGACGATACGTGTGATTATGCAGATGGAACTGACTTAGGTGACACTGATAATGATAACACAACCGCTAATGAAACTGCAACTTGTGGAACATTTACCGGATTGGGTTCAAGCGCATACGATTTCTTCCCAGGTGATGGAGTAAATGATTCCGTAGATCTGTTCCCATTCAATCCAGCAGAAACTGCAGATAATGATGGCGATGGATTTGGAAACAATATGGATTACGATGATGATAATGATGGTATTGGAGATGGATCTGATGACGACATGGACGGAGATGGATGGTCAAACGATGATGAAGATACTAACTGCGCAGGAGATGGCGGAGATTCAACTAGCAATCAATCAATGCCTGCAGATTTAGATTCAGATGGCATTTGTGATGCTGTAGATACTGACACAGATGGAGATGGAACTGACGATGCAAATGATGCATTCGATGAAGATCCATGTGCAGATACTGACACAGATGGAGATGGAATGCCTGACACTATAGTTACAGGCTGTGTAACAACTCTAACAGAAGACTTAGATGATGACTATGACTCAAGCCAAGCACCAAGTGTTTCATTCGTCATAACTGTAGATGATCAGTATGGCGATGGAAATCTAAGAGGATGGGGTCAAGTAGATGGAGTAACAGTTTGTGGTCCACTTGAGGATTACTATGGATTATATGACACTTCATGTACTGTAACACTGTTTGCAGGCGAGGTATTAAACGTCTCAGTTAGTAGTTGTGATTATTATGATTACGCAAACGGAGAAGGTTCTCTATCTGTAGATGATGGATTTACATATAATGCAGCTGGCGATGCAAGTTGCTATTATGCAACAACAGCAGGACAAGTAATAGTCCACACAATAGAAGCAGATGATTACATTACTGCAGTTGTATGGGATGATGCTGCTGAAGCTGAGTGCGGAACTAATTCCGCAGATTCCTCTGAGGAACCACTAGATACTGATGGCGATGGTCTTTGTGATGAGATTCAAGATGACGACAACGATGGAGATGGTTGGACTAACGATGAAGAGATAACTGATTGCGGAGAATCAAACGATGCCAACGACTCTGCTGACTCACCAACTGATACAGATGGAGATGGGCTTTGTAATGGACAAGATAGTGATGATGATGGAGATGGTTTCTCAGACTCCGACGAAACAGGAGACTGTAATACAGATTCATTAGATAATACATCCTTCCCAACAGATACAGATTCTGATGGGTTATGCAATGGTCTTGATACCGATGATGATAACGATGGAGTAGAGGATTCAGCTGAAGCAAATGGTACAGCACTAGATCTAGATGCAGACGGAACTGCCGATGGATTAGACTGTACTCTACTTGTTGATTGTGATGGAGATGGAGTAGATGACTCATTAGAAGCAAATACAACTTGTGCTGCAAGTGTTGATTGTGATGGAGATGGCGTAAATGATAGCACTGATTTATTCCCAGAAGATTCCACTGAGTCAGTCGATACAGATGGTGACGGAATTGGCGATAATGCTGATACGGATGATGACGCAGATGGATACAGCGATGCACACGAAACTACAGATTGTGATGATGGCGGTACATACGCTTCCACAAGCGACCCTCTCAATGGATCAGATACTCCTTCAGACTTGAACGGCGATGGAACTTGTGACGCTCTCGACCCAGACATGGATGGCGACTTTATCGGAAATGACTTCGATCAGTGCCCATACGATGGTTCTGGATGGACAAACAGCGACAACGATACTCTTTGTGATGAATCTGATGCTGATGACGACAATGACGGATGGAACGATACAGTTGACTGTTCTCCATATGATGCCAGCGAATATGCTGACAATGACGGAGATGGAGTTTGTGACGGCCCTGATGCTGATGACGACAATGACGGAGTTGATGATACAAACGATCAATGTCCATTCGATGCTTCAGGAATTACTGATACAGATGGAGATGGTGCATGCGATGAGTCGGATTCAGATGATGATGGCGATGGAGTATTGGATACTGCAGAAGATGTAGGGTGCGACCTATTGGCAGACTGTGATGGTGATGGTGTAGGCGACTCAAGCGATGATTTCGATCTAGATCCTGAAGTTACAACAGATTCAGATGGAGATGGACTCGCAGACAGCTTTGTTGCTGGACCAAATAACTTTACAATTGATACACAAAGTAATGCCGCACTAACGGTTACTGTTTTGGATGCACAATCTTCAACAGTTCTTTGTACTCTAATTACAGATTCTGGTGGAGTAACCAGCGCTGGAACAGATACAGCTAATGCTTCTGATTCTTGTAATGCTGAAGCCGATGGAATTGTTCTAGAAGTATCTTCTGTAAGCTACTACACTTACTATGGGGCTTTCTTTGATTACTGGAGTCCAAATATTGTTGTATCTGTTGGAAATGATACTATCAGAGAAATAGATGCTACATATACATGGTATACATCAACTAGTGGAGGAGATTCATTGGTTGTTGATACAGTATTGTCAATGACCAGTGCCGGCACAGAAATTGATCTAGATGATGATGATGACGGATATTCAGACTGGGCAGAGGACTATGGTTGTGATTGGAATGGTCATTCCATGTATGCTTCTTGGACACCTTCAGACAATGATGGTGACTTCATTTGCGATGTAATGGATGATGATGACGATAACGATGGATATAGTGATGCACACGAAGCAGACTGTGGAACTGACTCTACTGTAGCAGGAGATGTCATGGATAATGACGCTGATGGAAGTTGTGATGAAGTGGATTCTGATGATGACAACGATGGAACTGATGATACAGATGATTGGGCACCAATGGATGCTTCAGAAGATTCTGATACCGACTTAGATGGAATAGGCGATAATGCTGATGACGATTCTGATGGCGATGGAATTCCAAATGCTGATGATGCAGAACCAACTGACAGATGTGCTTGGTTAGACTCTGATGGAGATGGCATGGTAGACGATCTAGTCGAATGTTCAGAAATAGGATTCTACAGTACAATGGACAAGGATGCAAGTGACAATGCAGGAGTGGGCTTTGAAGACGGAGATATGGTTGGAATTACAGATTCTAGCTATCCATTTGGAGGGGCTGCTGACGGAGATCAATGGTTCGCAGTTTCTGGCACAGATGGCGTATTCACAATGTATTTCGATTCTGCAGATGACGTTGATCATATCTCATTATGGGCTGCTTTTGCGAGCACAGAGTGGGAATCCGAAGATTGGTTTGAAATAGGCTGGTTAGAGGATAATGGCACTCATCATGTCTTACAAACTACATATGAAGATGATATAGATGACCTAGGCTTAGAATATGGTTGGGATTACTGGGAGTTTGATGTTCCAGGAGATGGAAGTGGACAACTAGTACTAACTGCATCTACTGATTCACCTTCAGAATTATTTGGATTAGATAATGTAGCATATTTGGATGATTCATGGGAATTACTTGCTATGACGACTTTCGAAGATTCAGTTGAATCTATGGGATTATATCAATCCCCATCGGATCCTGTTGAGGGAACTTACAGAATCGATGTTTACGATTCTTATGGAGATGGAGGACACCAAGTAACAGCTACAATGAATGGCGATACACTTTGTGACATTGGACAAGGATACTACTCCTCTGTAAATTGTACATTCTCAATAACCGCATTAACAATTGATACACTTGAAGTTTCAGTTGATACTGACACATGGGCATATGAAGGAATGATGGTAATAACCTTCCCTGATGGCTCAAATGTCACAGAATACTGGAGTTCTGATACAACATTCTACTATGCTCATAGTGGAATGGCTCAGTTAGATCTATGGGGCGAGTATTTCATTGATGTTTATGATTCATATGGAGATGGCGGTCATGCAATTAATGCAAGTTTCGATGGAGAGACCGTTTGTGTATTGGAAGATGTTGGATATTGGTCAGCACAATCATGCTCATTTAATGCAACTGGATTTACCAGTGCAGATTTGGTGATCTCTGTTGACACTGATTCATACCCGAGTGAGGGTTCAATGGATGTAACTCTGCCAGATGGCACTGTAGAAAGTGTAACATGGAGTTCTGATACAACATTAACTTGGACTCTGGTTCCTTCAGCACCTGCTTCAGGTGAAGTTATACTAAGCAACGCTTATGGGGCTATTGTGGCAATTGATGTTGGAAACTATTGGCAAGCAACAGTTGATGATGATGATGATAATGATGGAGCATTGGATGAAGAAGATGCATTCCCTCTAGATTCAGAAGAATGGGATGATTTAGATGGAGATGGAATTGGTTCCAATGCTGACTTCGATGACGATGGTGACGGAGTAAGGGATCGAGATGATCCATTCCCACGACATGCTTCTGCTTGGGCAGATTCTGATGGTGATGGTATGCCAGATGACATTCATATGATTGAAGGCGTAATCACTGACGATTTCTCCAGTGCAGATATTAACGGAATGGACTGGACAATTGCAGATTCAGCTAACAACACTGGATGGCAAGTATATGGTGATGCAAGTTGGGTATACAATGGTGCATATCAAGCTCTAATTAGAAGCCCAATAGGAGACAATGAATCTCTAACAGCTTCTATCACATTAGAAACTATTGCTGGATACATGTCCTTCGATTACATGGTATCATCTGAGGAATCATTTGATACACTCTCATTCGCAATAAATGGAATGGAGTATATGTCAGAAAGTGGACAACACTACGATGATGAATATCTATGTGCTCTTGAAGGTCCATTTGGAGAAGAATGGATTCCAGGTAGCTGGGTAAATGATGGAGTGGATGACTGTGGAGACGCGGACTCTAATGGAATTGCCGATGATGAAGAAGAATCATCATGGTATTCAATGATAGAAGACACGTTCGTTGCATTCATCCCAGCTGGAGAACACACGTTCACATGGACATACTCAAAGGACAATGATTCGACTGGCGGATCTGACTTTGCTGCAATTGATAACGTTCAATTCCCGTATGTAGTAATGGGCGATGATGGAGAATGCCCACTTGATGCAGATGGAAATGAAACTGATATGTGCAATGTTGCAGATGATGATGATGATAACGACGGAATTTCCGATGAACTTGATGGATGTCCAACCAATCCTGATGAATCATCAGACTTAGATGGAGATGGATTCTGTGACGATCAAGATAACGATGACGATGGAGACGGAGTATACGACTACAATGATCTATTCCCAACTAATAGTTCTGAATGGGCTGACGCTGATGGAGATGGAATTGGAGACAACGCTGACTTAGATGACGACAATGATGGATACAATGACACTGAAGATGCTCTTCCATACGACCCATCAGAATGGTCAGACCTAGACGGAGATGGAGTTGGAGACAACTCAGATCTCGATCTAGATGGTGATAACGTATTCAACGATGAAGATCCATTCCCACTTCAAATGGATGCATGGCTAGACAATGATGGAGATGGCATACCAGACTTCACTGGATCACCTGTATTCAGAGGAGACTTTGAGACTGCCACTATGCCACCAGCTTGGATGCAATATGAAGAGAACTGGCAAAGCGGCACACCACTGTCCGCAGGCCATGAATGGTTCGTACAAGATCAAACTGTCATAGATGGATTGTGGACAGCACAATCTGGAGATATTGACAACTATGAGTCTACTTCGTTTGTGTTCGAATTCGTTACAATGAATGGAACAATGACCTTCGACTATGAAACATCAACAGAGAGTAACTGGGATTTCTTAGTTCTCTGTGTAGACAAGGCGCTTACATTGAATAACGTTTGTGATAGATTAACTTACACATGGAGAATGTCAGGATTGAATTCCGGAACTGCAAGTTACTTCATTGCTAACGCAGGATTCCATACATTCGAATTCATGTACTACAAGGATACTAGCGTTAGTAGTTGGGACGATACAGTTTGGGTAGATAATATCGAAGTACCAACACTAGGAGATATGAATAACTCAGATCTCGATGATGATAATGATGGTGTACATGATGATGATGATATCGATCCACTAAACCCATGTGTGAGTCTCGACTCTGATGGTGATGGAATGCCAGATGATATGGGTTCAGATTGGATCAATATGTCTGGTGGACCTGGAGACGGCGGGCCATTCAACATTGATTGTGCATACTTTGTATATCTAATGCAAACCGGAGAACTCGACTGGGCAATCGATGAAGATGATGATAACGATGGTTGGGGCGATGAGTATGAGATGATATGCGGCTCAGATTCATTGAACAACACATCAATTCCTGATGACGGAGATGGCGATGGAATTTGCGATGTTGTTGACGTTGATTGGGACAATGATGGGGTATCAAACACACTTGATGCATTCCCATTCAATGCTACTGAATCATCAGATGCAGATGGAGATGGAATAGGTGATGTTACTGACCAAGACGACGACAATGACGGAGTATTGGACTCGGAAGATGCCTTCCCACTTGATCCAATGGAAAGTTCAGACTTAGATGGAGACGGAATTGGAGATAATACTGATTCTGATATCGATGGAGATGGTGTTGACAACGTTGACGACGCTTTCGATAGTGATGCAGGTTTATCCGCAGACAACGATGACGACGGAATTGGTGATGAAGCCGATACTGACGATGATAACGATGGCGTTCCTGACTCAGTTGATTTGTGGCCATTTGACGCTAGTGAATCGGCAGACTATGATGGAGATGGAACTGGCGATAATGCTGATACAGATGACGATGGAGACGGCGTCCTAGACGATGATGATGCGTTCCCATTCAATGATCTTGAATCCGTTGATACAGATGGAGATGGAATTGGCGATAATGCAGATAACGACGATGACGGAGATAACTATCCAGATATTGTTGAATGCCCAGACACAGATGGCGATGGTATTGCTGATCCATGCTTCTTACAGTATGATGCTACAGAATCTAAAGATACTGATGGAGATGGAGTGGGCGATGTTGCAGATAATGATGACGATGAGGACGGAGTTCTCGATGATGATGATCTATTCCCATACGATGCCACTGAATCAACTGATATGGATGGAGATGGAATTGGTGACAACAGCGATCAAGATAAGGATGGAGACGATGTACCAAACACTGCTGATCCATTCCCAGAAGATGATTCTGAATGGATAGATACAGATGGCGACGGAACAGGCGACAATACGGATACTGATGATGACGGTGATGGAATCAATGATGACGACGAAGCTCAATGTGGTACAGATAGTAAGAGCCAAGCATCCAAACCATCAGATTTCGATGATGATGGAGTCTGTGATGCAATTGACGATACTGACTCTAGGACAAATACTGGCGAGTATGCGCAACCAGAACTTGGTTGGAGCAATGCAGTACCTGGATTCCCAGCATTACTAGCTGCAATATCTCTTCTTGGAGCTGCAGTACTAGGTCGACGCAAAGAAGACTGAATAAGTCTAAAATTACGTAACCCTGGGTCGGATCAATAGATTCGGCTCAGGGCAACTTCCCTAATGCTGATAAGGTGACTATCATACACCGGCTTGTGCCCGGAACGACTAGAGCCGAAATTAGAACTTTGAAAGTAGGACGATATGTAGCAATTGAAAATGATGCTTACAAAATACTTAGTATGTCAAAATCTAAGCCCGGAAAGCACGGTTCCGCAAAAGCTAGAATAGAATTAGAGGACATATTCACAGGACAAAAGAAATCTCATGTTGGTACAGTTACAGATACAATCAATATTCCCCTAATAGAGAAAGGTTCTGCGATAATTACACATATACAAGGAAATGAAGTACATGCAATGGACAATAAAACATATGAGACTTTAATTCTTCCAGCAGACCCAGAAATGAATCTTGAAGCCGGTGGTGAGATTCAATGGATGGAAGCAATGGGAAGGTACAGAATTAGTAGAGATCACTAATTTTATCGGGTGAAGTATAAGGGTCAATCACTCATCTTGATTATTATGTCTGACGTCGAGAGATCTCCGTACAGACAACCAGTTACTGCTTCTGGTTTAGAATCCATTGAGAAAGGAACTCTGACTTGGTTAGATCAAGATATGTATAATAATCTTAATACAGGTATTTTGGAGCAATATTTGGAAGAAAAAAATCTTAATGACTCCTTTGAAATTAGCCATTGGAATTCTAGAAAAGTATTCATTGGAATATTAATCGGAGCTATATTTAGTGGTGTAACTGCTTATATCGGACTTAAAATAGGTCTCGCAGTTTCTGCTGCTTGGTATATTGCATATCTATTAGGGATGGCACTACAATGGTCTCCTTCTGAAGTAAACATAGCCACAAGTGCGACAACTGGAGCAACTAATGCTTCAATCGGATTTATTTTCACCTTTCCAGCTATTTTCTTGCTAGCATATTCTGATGATTATATGATAGGAGATGGTCACTTAATTTCTTCAGTAGATACATGGAATCTTGCATTCATAGGAATTATTGCATCAATGTTTGCAGGATTTTTAGGAGTGATGTATTTCATTATATTCAGGAGGGTATGGTTAGTTGAAGATCCCCTTCCAATGCCAGGATTCGAAGTCACTCTTAAACTACTAGATATCTCAACTGACGTAAGTTCTGGTTCAGCAGAGGAAGCTAGAAAATCAATAAACACAGTCGGAATCTGGACCATTATAACTATGGGAATAATGTTTGTTATTGATTACCCAGTAAGATGGTCAAAAAAAATAGCTGGAATACCAAGTAGCTTGGCAGATTGGATGGCAATGTCTTTTTCAGGAGAGAAATGGGGGTTGGCTTCCATATATACAGAACGTTGGTTCCATCAACCTAGTAAACTAGTGGATTCTTCAGGTGATCCATTGGGATTCGCACCTAATAATGGTATAACTCATTATCAATCTGGAAATCCACTTTCATATACATTTTTGGGTGTTGAAATCAGCCCTACACTTTTTGCTATTGGGTGGTTTATGAAGTTCAGAGCAGCATTTCTAGTGAATCTCGGATCTATTCTAGCTTGGTTTTGGTTGATTCCTTTGGCAGTAATCCAAGATGTTCCAGTCTATGATCCTTCAGAGGGCTCTTATGTCAATCTTACTTATTATGCAGATACAGCTAATCCAACAGTACAATGGAAAGCATTCACATCAATCATCCGAACTATCGCAATAGGGGCAATTCTAGGCGGTGGACTACTAGGGCTGCTAAAGATGACTCCAACTTTTATTGGAATTTTTGGAGATATTTCGGAAGCTTTCACCGGCGAGCAAGGGGAAGAATTCGTAGAAGACAAAGGTTGGTATGAATGGCCACTATCTCATATACCCATTTTTATGGTTCTTTCATTTTTCGCAATTTCAGTAATTTTTATACTTGGAGGATATCCAATACTACCATCTATTATTTTTTCAACTGTTTTATTATTGACAACTTTCCTTCTTGGTGCAATTGCAGTTAGAGTAATGGGTGAGACCGGAATCGAGCCAGTTTCTGGAACTTCTTTCATAGTATTACTTATGCTTTTGATGATATTCTTAAATTTTGATGTAGGACTAACTAAAGAAGAATCTGTATTAATGGCTCTAATTGGGACTACAGTTTTTGGCTCTGCAATTAGCATGAGCGGAACCGTGGTTGGAGATTATAAAAATAGTTTATACATTGGCAACCGTCCATATCACATTTCAAAAGGTAATATCATGGGAGTTATTCCAGGTGCTATTTTAGGCGCCGGAGTCGCCATCTTTCTGTCTAAACTATTGGCCGATGGAACAATTAAACTTCTTGCTCCACAAGCAAATGCATTTGCATATTTCACAACTATAGTCGCTGAAGGACAAGGAAATTGGAGTGCATTACTCGTTGGGATGATATTAGGTGCCTTTGTAGAGTGGGCCACAGGAATGGGAACTTCATTTGGACTTGGTATGTATCTACCTACTCCAGCAACTTTCCCAATGCTAATTGGAGGGGCATATAGATCATGGTGGGAGAATAGGAGACTAAAACCTATAATTGAATCAGTTAAGAAATCAGAAGGAATTGCCGCAGGAGAAAAGAAGGGAGCACAAATGCTTCTATTCACATTCATGATTGCAGCAGGGGCCCTTACTGGCGAAGCATTCTATGGAGTTGAAGCAGCAATTCTTGCAGTTTTGGACGAAACTAGTCTAGGGGTAAATTCTTGGTGGCCATATGCAAGAATTTCCGGTTTTATATTAATCAATATGGTATTAGGTGCAATAGTATACATTCTTTTCAGAAGGGCCGGAATTATTGGCAATAATCAAGAAAAACCAGGAAATAAAATTCCTAGATCAAAATCCTCAATATTGGATGCGGAATTAGCAGATTAGAATGTTAAATAAAACTACTAAAAAACCATTTTTTGCTTGGCCTCTACTAGTTATCGCGGTAATTGCAGTATCAAGCGCCGGAGCAATTCTGCAACAGATGTCTGCAGTTCCACCATTACTTAGGGCCTCATGGAGAATGTATGCTACATCAATAGTACTTTTGCCAGGATTATTATATCAATTGTCAAATGATAAATTAGTGAAGCCTAACAAGAGAGATTGTATACTAATAATCTATTCTAGTATTTTTCTAGCAATGCATTTTGGAAGTTGGATTTGGTCTCTAGATAATACCAGCCTAGTGCGAAGTTTACTGTTTGTTACTAGCCATCCATTAGTCGTTGTTTCAATTATGCCGATAATCGGACTCACAGTAAAGAAGGGGCATGTATACGGTGCTACTATTGGCTTTATTGGAGCAGTAATTACTCTAGGAGATATTGATAGTTTTGGTGAAATAAGTCTTGCTGGTGATGCAGCCGCATTTTTTGGAGCAATAACAGTTGTTGGATATTTATTTATTGGAAAATATTTACGATCAAATAGAGAAATTCCAGTATTCATCTATGCTTTACCAGTTACATTATTATCCGGGATTATATTAACAATCAGTTCAATATTTTTAGAAGGTACTACCATTTATTCAGCCATTCCCGAAAAAAGTGCTTTAGGATGGCTAGATGCACTCTGGTTGCCTTGGATAGTTTATCTGGCCATAGGTCCGGGATTAATGGGGCATACAGGTATTAATACACTACTTAGATGGATATCTCCGATAGTAGTTTCTATCTCTTTAATATTCGAGCCAGTACTCGGTGGAATAATAGGTTGGTTTTTCACTAATGAATTAATTCTAGGAAAATATACATTAATTGGAGGAATATTAATGATTACTGGAGCAATAATAGTTACATTGGAAGAAAATTCAGAGAATTCCGAGGAAGTTATTTCATGAACTAAAACCCCCTCGCGTAACTATGGAAAGATTGCCATTATTACTAACAAACGATGATGGAGTAAATTCACCAGGTTTGCTTAACTTAGCAAGTGCATTAAATCGCCTAGGGCATCCAATCCTGGTCATAGCACCATTAAAAGAACAATCTGCATCGGGAATGAAACTAACATTAAGAAATGGCATGAAATTCCAAGAACACAAAGAATTGGCAAAATCAATTAAGATTAACAAGGATTCCGATCTAAGAATATTTTCACTAGATGGAACTCCTTGTGATTGTGTTATTGTAGCTTTAGATGGAGGATTAAATAAAATAACTCCTGAGATTTCTCCTTCACTCTGCATTTCAGGAATTAATAGAGGACCTAATTTATCGGTTGATATTTTCCATTCTGGAACCGTTTCAGCAGCAAGAGAAGCATCATTGTATGGCCTACCTTCTATTTGCGTAAGCTTAGCTACATATTCACATGAGAATTATTCTGATAGCATTTCATGCACTTTACAAATAGTAGACACAGTTTCTCGATTGTTACCCATTAAGCCCCCTAATTTACTACGTCCCGAAGGATCAAAAATGAAATTCGCTAATAAGGAATTAACATCAGTCCAGAATTCTTTTTTATTAGGTGATATTTTCCTTAATATCAATGTTCCAGAAGTTTGGAACGGAGAAATACAAACAGTCAACCTAGGAGCAAGATGGTATCAAAATGCGTCTGATATGATGTCTAATGATTTGAATGAAGTAACTTTTCATGTTGGAGCGGCTACTATTATCGAAGAAGAAATAGAAAATACAGATTGTGTATCAATAAAGAATGGTTATGCATCAATTACTCCTCTCGCTAGTTGGCCACAATCGCATCCTCTGGGATTATCAAATAAATTAATAGAAGAAGCATTAGAATATAATATCAAAACTGGCTTACCTTCATGGCTTTAGAAACGATTATCAAGAATGTAATGAATTATTGAAATGCATGCCTGGCCCTGTAATTCATTATTTCCTAACGATATTTTCTTAAATTCTCTAAGTTTTTCATGTTCGTCCTTCGTAAAATCC
>Ga0209404_10000440_pt1 | contig 32357 bp, 25 predicted proteins | sample TroAtlMetagenome_2_FD_187447 | JGI IMG/M metagenome (GOLD analysis project Ga0209404, IMG submission 187447) | Marine eukaryotic phytoplankton communities from Atlantic Ocean - Tropical Atlantic ANT8 Metagenome (SPAdes) (version 2) | ecosystem: Environmental > Aquatic > Marine > Oceanic...
AGCATCTCGTCAGCTACTGAAAAATAAGAATTAAGCATTTCCTTAGTTATGAGAATATTTCGATTAGAATCGAAATCGTTAGTGCCTCTGTCTTCTGGGATTTTGTTTGTGAGGTCTAGTCTAATGCCAAGAAGATCATTCAATGAGTGAATGAACTCATGCCTGCTGACTCTTTGATAAGAATTAACTGAATTATTATTCTGTCGCTTTGATAACCAATTGAGGAGTAGCTCTCTTTCAGACGGAGTTGGTTGCTTTTTATTTGCAGGCGGCATTCTACCAGTGATGAGATTTTCAAAAATGACAGAACCATCATGAGTGTTATTATTAAGTAAAAAAGAAAGGTTCAGATTTCCTTTCTTCATCTCTTCATTATGACAATCAAAGCAGTACCGTTCGAGAACCTCTAGAGTTTGCTGGTCGATCGGTGTGACTTTGGATTGAGAGTCAGAAAGAAATAAAAGTGAGAGTCCAATAATTGTAATCAGACTAAAAATTACTCGTGGGTTTAATGTGAGTAATAATCTCAAGGTTCAAATGATTTTATTGTGTAACCAATGAAAATGATGCCTTGATTTGGACTGTTATCGGAATTTGTCCAGGAGCAAAACCTTCGTTTAAAATAGCTTGTTCATTAGTTGCATAAACATTGCTGTTATTATTGTTTGAGTAGCCAAATCTTTCTTCTTCGATAAATAAGGGCTTTCCAATTTCAGAGCCGAGAGTTTGAGCGAGTTTTTGAGCCTTTTCTTTGGCTGCTAGCAAAGCCTTTTTCCTTGTTTCGCTCTGATGTTTAATTCTCTTGGAATTATTGTAAGTGATCCCATTTAGAGAAACGTTTTCCATTCGAGAAATTCCGGTCCAAAGATCCTTGTACTTTGATAAATCCGTTACTTTGAAGTTGATGCTTGAGGAGGCTTGGTACCCCCCTTTGATCCGACCTTTTAGTTTGGAGGTAACAAAGTATTCACCAAATTCCATTCCTGACGTTTGGATGCAATGTTCTGGTAATTCATTTTCCATTAGAAAATCCAGAACTTCTTTAACGGTGGAGTTATGAGTTTTCGCTACCTCTTCAAGATTTGGATTTTTATGGTTGATTCTGATTTTCCAATTCATTTCATCTATGGCTACCGAGGTAGATGCGGTTCCGTAAACAGTTACATGTGGAGGATTTTCCGCTGCCTTAGAAACCACAATCGTGGCCACTAGAGTGGTAAGAATTATTGCGGTTTTTCTAATATCTAAATTTTTTATTTGTTTCATAATATTACCGATTTTGATGAGGTTATATTTCCCTTTTGAAGACTTGATAAAGATAAGTCCTATTGAAGGGGAAGGCCAGTTTGTTCAGGATAATTTACAAAAAATAGCTATCGACTCTTTTATATAAGGAATCTGATTGTGCTTTTTACTTGGTAGATTTGATAAGATCAGAATTTTAATGACTTATTATTCGTTACTTGTTGCCAAGTTATAACAACGAATTTCCTTATCATTTCTGCAGAAAAGTTTTTTATTTGCTAGAGCTGGATGAGACCAGACAAGCATTCTTCCACCCACTGAATGGGTGGGTTCAATAATTTGAGTTCTAGATTTTTCTTCATAACCCTGAGGGTTAAGTTTTGCAGAAATCATTTCTCCATGATCATTAAAAATTAAGTTATGGCCGCTGGGCTTATGGTATACAGTGAAAGCGCTAGGCCAAGCTCCACGACCGGAGCCATCTTTTTTGAGAAGGGGTGTTTTATTTTCCCACAATCTTTTTCCGGTGCTTATTTCAACGCACCTAAAGAGGCCTCTTTGGCCTCCTGAGTAAATGTATCCATCTTTTACATGAGCTGTATTGAGGACTCCGGCTACACCCAATCGCCGATCAAGCCCCCACAGTAATTCTGCAGATTTAGAATCTTTACTAACTCTTATAGTTCCTGATTTACCATTATACCCCATGACATAAATGAGATCATTCCATATTCTTGGGGCTCCGATCGCCATGCCAAATTCAGGTTTAAAATCGACTGACCAGTAAAGTTCTCCGTTTTCAGGGTTAACGCTGTTAACGCTTTCGCCATGCCAAACTATCAATTGGTTCGTTCCATTAATGGTTTCAATGACTGGTGTTCCGTAACCAGGTTTATTAGAGTTCAAGCATCTCCACTTTTCTTTACCGGTCTTATAATCAAAGGCTATTAGCGTCTGACCCTTGCCCCCTACAGTACAGATTATATTTTTTTTATATATGATTGGGTGACATGCCGTTCCCCATTCCGGATTTTCGATACCAAAATCAATAATTAGATTTTTGGACCATACTAATTTTCCATCCTTTGCTTGGTAGGCGTGTAGATGTCCCTCAGCTCCTAATGTAAAAACGTGATCATCATGTACTAGTGGTGTCGTTCTTGGTCCAATTGCGTATATAAATACCGAAGAGTAAGAGGCTTTATATTCATGAGCCCAGACGACTTCACCGTTTTTGGTGTCGAGACAAAGAACTCTCTCTTTTCCAGGTATTTTCGCCCTGACAAAGTTTAGATTCGTTCCGGGTTTTATTTTTTCAGGTTTGTATGGCGCAGCCTCTCTGTCCATTACATATACCCTGTCTCCAGATACAGACGGACCTGAGTAACCTCCGCCGATTGCTTTTGACCAGAGAAGTTTTGGCGGGTTCTTTTCAAAATCAATAGTTACTCCCGTTTCGTTCCAAACGGTATTTCTAGTAGGGCCGAGGTATCCTGGCCAATCATCTGCATGAATAGCTAAATTGGTGAAAAAGAAAGAAAAGAAGATTAAAGAAAATATAAAGTGCATCAATGATTGAATCTTTGAGAAGTCTTTTAACGGTTCTTCGTTAAGCTTAGTTTTTTAACCTTTTCTGTATATTGGAGTCTATAAAAAGATGATTGAGCTTTAATTTTCCCTGATATTGAAATCTCTTCTTCAGAAGGAGATTCAATGGTTTCAAGAATTTCCCAATCGCTTTCTAGAGAATTTGAAACTTGTAATTTATATGAGGCATCGGGGTCGAGATTCTTAATGACAATAGTTTCCAAGTCATTTTCAATTTCTATTTTAGGTTCTGATACAGGTACTGGGATTAATGTTTTTATAGGTTCCCCGGGAACGGAATTTCCTATTATTTGAATTCCTCCCAAAAATGAGCCGCCTCCGTAAAGAGTGTCTATTGTGAATGTCGTTGATTCACTAATTAGTGGGGATTCCTCTGATCCAAATACGGCGTAATGCGCCTCGGGCGCCGAGCCTTCGCCGTCATCAGTTATGGCTGTTGTTTGAATGAACTCCACGGGAGCTGTCGGCGAGACCGGAGTTTGATAATAAAAAATTGAGTTCCCATCCGTGATCGAAGCTCCAGTATTCTTCAGATAGCCGCCCACGTAAACAATGGCTTGATACCCGTTTGGGAAGGTTGCGTTAAGTCCTGTGAATGTAACTGATGTTGTAGGGACTGTTCCTGTGAAATCGTCAATGCCCGCCCTGATTGGGGTATTGTTAAACGCTGCATTTCCAGTTCCCCAGTTATTCGGGTGTTTAATGGTAAGGCTGACACTAGTTTTTTCTCTCAGATTATTAGTGAGATTAGTCGCTTCGTCAGTTTTATGTAAATTCATCCATCCATCAGTTACAGTACCTAAACTCTCAATTCCGAAATTCTCTCCGCCATCTATTCTTTGCGGGTCTCCTGTATATTCTGTAAAGTTTGTACTGATGATTCTTTCGTTGGTTCCTTCGTTTTTCTCATCACTATAATCAAGAGCTTCTGCCGTTCTTGGGCTGGTTGTAGCTTTATGAGCGTTGAACCAATTCTCCATTAATTGGATTCTAGTTTTTTGTGGATGATCTTCTGGTATTTCTTCGATCGCAGAATATTCTTCAACTAGGTTTTCAGCTTGTCCAAGATCATTATCTATATTAAAGAGTTCTAATTTTCCGTCAACGTTGGTTCTTTTATAGAACCATTTTCCTTCTTCATCATCCATTCTCACACCTCGGTAATCACCTACACTATAAAAATGGAAATTTCTCAAGGAGGGCAAATCGTCGGGCTCTTCTGAAAACAGAAATGGAAGAATGCTAATAGAATCATAATGTTGGTCTGGGGCGACAGCGCCACCAGTTAAATCAATTGCACTTGCTACCCAATCCATCACTGAAACGAGGTGCTGACACTTTGTGTTAGGTGGTATAATGGATCCTTTATTTGTTCCGTCGCCCCATTTCCATATCATAGGCACCCTGTGGCCGCCTTCATAGATGGACATTTTTTTTCCACGCAAGGGTCCGTTGGGGTCCTGCCCGACAGCGATCTGGGCTTGTCCACCACTCACCGCACCACCATTGTCGCTAGTGAAAATAATTAGAGTGTTTTCTTCAATACCTAGTTCTTCTAACTTGTCGATAAGAAGTCCAAGTTGCGAGTCCAAGTCATAAACGAAATCTGCTCTAGGTCCTATTTGGCTTTGTCCTGCTGCTTCAATGCCCTTTACTGAAGGCGTCAAGGGAACATGGATTGCAGGAGTCGCGTAATACAGTAGGAAAGGTGTTTCATTATCATTAGTGACGTGATCTTCAATGAATTTTTGGGCAAAATGTGTAAGAATTGGTCCATGCTCGCTTGTGTCGAACTCAGAGTCGCCATAACCGATTTGTATCATTTCACCGTTACCAACTCTCTCTCCTTTGCTAAAAGATTTAAGAACAGAGTCACTCGAAGTATCTACGCCTTGGATGTCAGAGGCAAAAGTACTGATGGGAACGTACTGATCGTTTTCAAAGTAGGCATACATCGGGCCTTGGATTCCATCTGGTGTTACAAAAGTATAGTCAAACCCATGATCTAGTAGTCCATTACGAAAGCGTTTGTTAAAGTCGATTTGATCAAGTTGATCATTGGGTTGGTCTCTGAGAATATTCCCAGAGGCATCAAAGAAATCTCCGCCAAAATGCATTTTCCCAAAGTATCCTGTCTTATACCCTTTCTTTTTAAGGGCGACTCCAATTGTTTCGTGAGGATTGTTAATCCTATCGTTATTTGAATTTCCAAAATGAAAAGCTGAAGAGGCGGTTCTGTTCCACGTTCCCCAAGGCCTTGAGCGTTGAGTATAGTTTCCAGTCATTATACAGAATCTATTAGGTGCACAGAGAGCTGCGGGAAGTTGAGCGTCCATAAACATCATTCCTTGGTCGCAAAGTTTGTCTAGATTAGGAGTAGGTACTTTCGCTTTATTGCCAGAGTAATGTTCATGATAGCGCCCTGGGTCTGCCCAGCCAATGTCATCGGCTAGAAAAAAAATAATATTAGGTAAACTTTCTCCTGCGTTTTTTCCAGATGAAGAAATAGGTAAAAATAAGTTTACCAAAAGAAAACAAAATAAAACTAATTGAGGTTTCACGTTTGGAATATTGGTTAAAATATGCCTCATGTAAATAAAAGGTATGGTCAAAGAAGATCCATAGAAAAGAAGTACTCAGAATAGGGGAGAGCGCCGTCGGTCATTTCCCTAACTTCGCCCGTCTTGGTGAAACCGTAACCTTCAAAGAATTTATGAGCCCTCTCAAAACGAATGTCTGACCAGAATTCTACCCTCTTAAAGTGTTGATCAATAGCCCATTTTACAGCCCAATCCATTAGTCTTTTTCCTGTGCCTTCTCCTCTACAAGATTTCTTAAGGTATAATCTTCGAAATGTGATGAGCCTACTTGGAATATCTTTAGGTAAGGTTGCGTGGGTGCCTATGATTTCTCCCATTTCATTCTCAAGAACAATGAAATCCCCACCGCTCATATGATAGTTCTCTACGATATCAAGTAAGTCTTTATCTGCACCATCAGTGAACATAATTTCCCCATACTCATCATAGACTGAACTGATCAGTGATATAATTTCATCACTGTCTTCATTAGTTGCCTTTCGAATGATCATTATTTAGTCGATTCGATATTTATTCTGAAATATCTACTTTTCTTTTTTGTCTGTATTTCAATTCTCTCTTTAATGATCATAGGGCCAAAATCATGATCGACTTCCGGTCTTTGATGATCATGATCTAAAGTTATCCATTCTTTAAGGTTTTCCGAATGTTCAATTCTTAATTTGTAATCATTTATGGGTTGTGAGTTCACGCGGTAGATTAATTCATTAGTTTGTCCGATTTTTGTGACTGATAAAGGTTCAACGTTTTCTGCGATTAGCGGGTTTGTTCCAGACAGGTATTCAAGTAAATTATCCTTACCGTCATTATCAGGATCTGCTCTTAGTTCATTATTTAGATTTGGAAGTTCTTTAAAAAACCTTCTCTGCGTCCATTCTGAGTAATTTGAAATGCGAGTATCGAGTGTGAGGTCCCAGGGTTGAGACATGTTGACTAGAATTTCTTGAGGCCCAGAGCCGTTCATATCACCTCTACTAACGGCTTTAGCACCTATTCCTCCAATAGAATTAGTTCCTGTATCGACCCAGTAAACCTTTCTGGCTTTAATGTCTAAAGTCATCCCGTGGGGGGTATCAAGTCCAGTATAAAGATCTTCTATTTCACCTCCTGTTATCGCCTTCCTTTGTACTTTGTGGCTTTCTCTATCACACCAATAGTAATACCCTCCATAAGGATCAACTTTAACTCCTCTCGTCCTAATCAGCCCTTGTACAATATTTTCTATTTCTTTACCATCATCAAGGTTTGCTCTGAAAATATTGCCACCTGAAAAATCGCCCCAGTACACTTTATTATTAACGAGGTCTAGGTCTAGGTAGTAAGGACTTTCTGTATTAATCAAAGTACTTCGGTTTCCGCCGTCGTAATCAGACGACTCAATTTTATCATTATTTCTGTCACACCAGTAAATTTTTTTGAACCTTGGGTCGATTGTTATGTCTGCAGGAAAACCAAGATTAGAACTAATTATTGGGACCTTTTCTGAACCATCCAAGTTTGCTTTGTATATGACATCAGTCCCATTATCCGCATAGAAAAATACATTTAATGACATGTCGATTGCAATTCCTCTGACATTAGTTCCTGCCGCAGGTATAAGTGTCCTAGAATCGCTTCCATCAAGGTTAGTGATTATTATGCTGTTTGCCCCACGATCACTTATTAACATCTTCCCAGCGCTCACGGACCACGTCATGAGATGAAAAGAAAAAAGAAAAGTGAGATATTTGACAAATTTTATGATGCCAATCATGAGGAGATAAATGTAAGTCAGATCTTGATGAATGCTGAGTTTTATTTCAAGTTAAGGGTTCAATGAATTTAGGATGGCGAGTTCGAGATGCTATATGGACAAATGATTCTGACCTTTTAATTGAAGTCCGTTCGAATGTTTTTACCGAAGAACAGGGAGTGAGTCGTGATATTGATTGTGATGGTAAAGATCCAGAGTGTATTCATTTTCTCGCTGAAACTGATTCTGGAAAACCCATAGGATCGGCTCGGCTCCATAATGATGGCAAGGTGGGTCGTGTTGCTGTCCTTAAAGAATGGCGGAGGTACGGAGTAGGCGCTGAAATCATGAAAAACTTGATACTTCGGGCAGAATCATTAGGAACGCACCGAACTTACCTTCATTCGCAGGTAGCAGTTGTCGGTTTTTACGAGTTTCTTGGGTATATTAAGGAGGGGCCAAATTTTGATGAGGCCGGAATACCTCATGTTCTAATGACAAGAGTCACTGATAATACTTGAGCCTCAATTAGAGTTAGTTCACCATTAAGAGAATTGTTTAATAGAATTCCCATTCTTATAATTATAATTTATTCGCACTTTCCCGAATTGTTAACAGGAGAAGTGAGCTTTTATCGTGATGTGATGCCTATTATTTCTAAGGCAGGTTGTAACGGAGGAGGTTGTCATGGAAACCAAGAAGGTAAGGGAGGCTTTAAGCTTTCACTGTGGGGTGAGAGGCCTGAATTAGATTATAAAAATATTTTGGCTTCTAAGAAGCGAGTGAATTTAAAAGACCCTCAATCGAGTAAGCTTCTTAGTAAACCAACAACTCTTGTCGAACATGAAGGTGGTAAGCGTTTTGATGTGAACTCTGATGCTTACAGGATTCTTTTAAATTGGTTGAAATCAGGAGCAAAAAATGATCGAGATTCTGCGCCTCACTTAGAATCTATTCATGTAAACCCAGCTTCTGTTATAATCTCATCCTCGCAAAAACAAGTCGACCTCAAAGTAAGTGCAAAATTTTCAAATGGAGAAGAGGTGGACGTGACAAAGTGGGCTGTGTTTGAGAGTTCAAATCTAATAGCTGAAGTTAACGAAGGAGGGACATTAGAATTTAAGCAATCTGGTGAAACAACAGTCTTTGTAAGATACCTGAGTGGAAGAGCATCTATGCGAGCGGCGATGATTGATCGAAACGAATCATATGTATGGAAGGGACCGAAGCCTAGAAATGAAATTGATCGTCATGTTTTTTCAAAACTTAGGTTATTTAGAAAAAATCCTTCCTCAATTTGTGATGATTTAACCTTTTTAAGGCGAGTTAGCCTAGATGTCACAGGATCTCTGCCTTCACCAGAATTGGCGAAGGCATTTCTAATCGATAAAACAGAGAATAAACGATCACGCTTTATTGATCAGTTATTAAATTCAGAGGAATATGCAAGTTATTGGGCTTTAAAATGGGCTGATTTACTTAGAGTAGAGGAGAAGACACTTGATTCCAAGGGTGTTGAAAAAATTTATGAGTGGCTCAAAGAGAAGATTGGAAATGGAAGGCCAATTGACAAATTAGCTAAAGATATATTGTGCGCTACAGGCAGCACCTACAAGAATCCACCTGCAAACTTTTATCGTGCCTTGAGGTCCCCCGTTAGCCGAGCTGAGGCTGTGGCTCAAGTTTTTATAGGTACAAGAATTAATTGTGCGAAGTGTCATGACCACCCTTTTGAGAATGTCAGGCAGGAGGATTATTATCGGTTCTCGGCTATTTTTGATGCTATTGATTATGATATTATAGAGAACAAGAAAAAAGACGGTTTTGATAAGCATCAGTTTATAGGTGAGCAAATTGTGAAATTGGTTTCAATAAAAAATTGGACCAATAAATTTCTTAAGAATCCACGAACAAATGAACCGCCTGTGCCTGGATTTCTTGATTCCGAAGCAGGCTCAATTAAGTCATTTGATCAGAGGCTCATTGAGCTTTCATCTTGGATTACGAGTCATCCAAGATTTTCTAGAGTTCAGGCTAATCGAATATGGGCCAACTTATTAGGACAAGCTCTCATTGATCCAATTGATGATGTTCGTGAGACTAATCCAGCCTCAAATCCTGAGCTCTTAAAATATCTTTCTAATCACTTAGTTGAAGGGGGTTTTGATCAGAGGCAATTGATTCGACTCATTACTAATTCCGCAACGTATCAACTGTCCTCTGACCCTGCCATGGTGCTTGATATAGGCTCAGAATCGACGTTCGCTACAGCTAAAGTAATGCGATATCCTGCGGAGGTTATTATTGACGCGGCTCACAAAGCAATGGCCGTGAAGGCTAATTTTTCAGATTCTTTGAAAAGTGTTAATGCTATCACGATGCCAGGGGTAAGCTCAGTCCACCTTTCCAAGAATCCTCACGATGCAGATCGATTCCTTAAAATATTTGGCAAACCCGCACGGTTAACTAATTCTGATTCAGAGAGAAGTAATGAGACTACCTTGGCTCAGGTTTTTGAATTAACAGCTGGAAAAACAGTTAATGCCATACTCGGTGATTCAGAGAATCGAATTGGGCAGCTTATTGTTCAGGGTAAAGATGATCTTGAAATCATTAACGAATTATATTGGGCGGTTCTCACGCGACCGCCCTCGGTTGAGGAATGGTCAAAAATGTTGAGCTATGTAAACCTTGCCAAAGATAGAAGGTTAGCTCTTGAGGACATTTCATGGAGCTTGTTAAATGCTAAAGAGTTTTTATTGAGAAGATGAAACGATTTCATTGTAATAGTTTAGAGCAGGTATCGATGTCTAGGAGGCACCTTCTTAGCTTAGGAGGAATGGGAATGCTTGGCATGAATATGCCTGACTATCTTAGAGCAAATGAATTAGTTTCTGCAAAAACCGCATTAGCTCCGAAGGCACGCTCAGTTATTTTTCTTTTTCAATGGGGGGGGCCGAGTCAGATAGATATTCTTGATATGAAGCCTGATGCTCCAAAGGAATACAGATCGCCGCATTCACAGATTAGGACTTCTTGTCCAGATATAGAAATATGTGAGCATTTACCCAGAATGGCAAAGCTCATGGATAAATGCACGGTGGTGAGAACGCTTCATCACAAGATGAAAAATCATAACTCTGCTGGTTATTACGCATTAACTGGTCATGCCCCTCCAAGTGATGATCAAAGATTACGAGATCTTCCGGATTTGTACCCTGCTTACGGTTCTGTTGTTAGTAAATTTGCTCAAAACATAGATAAAGGTATGCCGACCTTTGTTTCTTATCCTCACGAAATTTCTGATGGATCAAGGACACCGGGACAACATGCTAGTTTTTTGGGAAAGAAATTCGATCCTTTGTTTATCCCTAGAGACCCAAACAAGGATGACTTTAAACTTCCTGAATTAAGTTTGCCTAAAAATTTAACTCTTGATCGAATACAGTCTCGTCGAGGTTTGCAGTCTATCATAGATAAACAATCAAGAATGCTTGAGTTTTCTGAACGAGCAAGGGGATTGGATGATTACTATAAAAATGCTATTGGTATGTTGAACTCGACAAGGGTTCGGAACGCTTTTGATATTTCAAAAGAGCCGCAATGGTTAAGAGAAAGATATGGTAGAACCACTTATGGTCAAGGTTGTCTATTAGCCCGTAGACTAGCAGAGGCAGGGGTAAAGTTTACGACTTGTTATTTTTCTAATGTCATTGGCGGCAGGAGTAAGACGGACGGAGGTTGGGATACACATGGATTTGATAATACGCGCATGTATCCAATTGTTGAGGCATATCATTTACCTATTACTGATCAGACATTACCTACTCTTATAGAAGATTTAGATCAAAGAGGTATGCTTGATGAAACACTAGTGGTTTGGATGGGGGAGTTTGGTCGAACTCCAAAGATTAACAAAAATGCCAGCCGTGACCATTGGCCTCAATGTTATAGTGTTTTATTAGCAGGCGGAGGAGTTAAAAAAGGATTTGTGTTTGGGAAGTCTGACAAACATGCTTCTGAACCAGAACAAGATGCCGTTACTCCTGAGGATTTGACTGCCACTATTTATTATCTCCTTGGAATTGACCCAAGGCTTCATATTTATGACACTCAAGACAGACCTCTAATGATTTCTAGTGGAGATCCTGTAATGGATTTAATAGCTTAATTTGGTCTATTGAACAGTTTCAATTTTGAAAAGTAAACGCACGTGCTTTGACGGATCCTTTATTTTATAGATAACTATTTCGTTTCCATTATCTAAACTCTTTGTCTCAACAAAGTTTAGTAGGCTTAATGCATCAGACCAGTTTGTGCCATCTTGGGATACAAGGATTTTCCAATTCACTGAATTTCGGGCTTCGCTATTAAGTTTAATCTGGATAATAGCATTTTGCAGTGATTCTTGATTGCCACCTTCAGTAGGCTCCACTTTTATGTTCAAGAGAGCATTTGAAGGGTCGAATGTTTTTGGTCCACTTCCTGAAAGAAATTCTTCTAGATTGGTTAATGTATCATTATCCGGATTAGCAGAGGGACCGGAGATTGAATCATTATCAAGATCTGATTTGGAGAAATTTATAACTCGCCAATCCTCAAAGCTCATACTTGATGCAGCTTCTCCTGGATTGCCACCTATCGAAGAGCTTGGTTGCCAGTTTTCAGCTAATCCATGATCAGGGCTAGATAGAGGATTTCTTAATACTAGTGCGTACCCAGTTCCGTCAGCTTCTTTAGGCCAAGGTGAATCATCATCATATTCAAAATCATGTATTTTTGATCCATCAGCTGCAGTGATCAAGATTCTTTCGCCTCCATTGGAAAGGTTTGAGTTGTTATTAAATTCCCCAAGTATTGGTAAATTGCTTCCGAAACGTAAATTGAATGCTTCTAAATTCTCGACAATTAATGCTCTTTTATTTGGCTCTATTACAAGTGAATTGCCATTATCAAATTTGAAATCGATTCCTTTTTCAAAAAGTGCACCGGCAAGGTCGATATTTTTCTCTCCTATATTCATCAATTCGATGTATTCAAAATCGTTTCGATTCTTATGTCCTGCTGCTATTTCTTCCTCCGTCGCTGGTGATGGGCGATAATGGATCTTAGAAATGACGAGATTTGTTGAGCTTGCTGGATCTGCATCAGTTATAAAAGTAGCCTCTGTGAGAGCTGACCACTCATTACCAGAAAAGACCCTTGCCTTGACCTGTGTTTCAGATCCGATAAGAGATACCGGCCCTTCATAAGGTATGGCACTGTCTGCTAAGCCACCGTTGCTTCCACCAATTCCCTCAGTCGCATCTAGAGCAGCATCGATTAAAAAGTCACTTGAGCCTGCGCTGACATTTAGTCCATGCACGGCGAGTACGTTATTTCCTTCTTTTAGCAGGTCGATATGTTGTGAAATGAGAAAAGGCTGAAAGTCTTCTGCTTGGGAGTCTGTGTGACTTGATGATGATGTGGCATCATAATTGAGAGGTGTACCTGGGCTTCCACCTGCCCTGTCTCTAGCAACTTCGGTTCCATTTATGTAAGCTATAAATCCATCATCATATCTTACTTTTAATGATAGCGTGTCATATATACTTGGATCATCCACATTGAAGTTAATTCGCATGTAGATAGTTTCTGCTTTGCTGGAGTCTGCTTGTTCTCCAAAATTAAGAGAAGAATCAATAATATCTTGGTAACGCCCATTCGTTGAATCATAGCCACTACCTTTTGTGCCGGCTGGCCAAGAAGAATCATCAAAATTTGTTAGAAACCATGAGTTCTTATCAGAATTATCGGTCGGCATTAGAGCTTTTTTAGCGATTACTTCTGGTATTAAAACATGCTCAGTTACTTCTGCCGCTGATGCGGGGGTGCGTGGATCAGAGCCATCTAATGTGTAATAGGTTGTTCCATTCCCATCATTTTCGATTCTGAGCTGATAATCTGATGAAACTTGGCCACCATGTTGAGAGAAGTTAGGTGCGTCGGTGCTAGGGTACCATTTTCTTCTTACGAATTGGTTGAAAACAATTTCTGTTCTTCTTGGAAAGTAATTTGCAGAAGCACTGCCTGTTGCTGTTCCAAGGAGTTGGTCGCGTGTTCTGACCCAATCTAGTCTTGTGTAAGGAGTCCGTCTCGCATTGTCTCCCCACCTTGCAGATTCTATTCTGACTACATATTCAATTGGATCCGCTAATTTCAAGTATGCTTCTGCCGTTTTTTCTGGAGTTAAAACTCCACCATTAAAGAAATGTTTTCTTACAGCATCTGCAAATCGCATTCTGAATTCAGGGTTATCAATTAAATTATGAAATAACTCGGTGGGTCCACCTGAGTCGTTTCTTCCAGTTGAATCATGGTTAGTGCTTTCCATGCAATGCTCTGGATCCCAGCTGTGGAAGTACCATTTTCCATTGGCTTTTACTCGATTATAGGTTGCGTACCAATTCTGATGAGCCCAGTCAGTATTTCCAACAAAGTAGTTGGCGATCATATATGCAATGAAGTTGTCAACATGGACTAATTTGGCTACTTCTTCGTACTTTGCTTGGTCTTCCATATCTTGCCGAGAAAGTGAAAGCATTTGAGTGTAATTTCTATTACTCCCATTAACGACTGTAGAGGTTCGATGCTTCATTGCATCATAATCGTCATTATCACCGCCTAAGTACTGGGCTGCGAAATTATCATCTGGTCGTTCATGAAGTTCGCTGATTCCCCACAAAACTCCGTTGATGTATAAGAGAACGTGATGACCCGTTGGAGATAAGCCGCCCATGGCAGTATGTAAATCGGCAGGGAATTGGTCGTGAGTGTACTGAGCTCTAGATCTCTGATCTTCACCACGATTGTAATGCCACACGTTATTTAGTCTATGATCCAAAACTAAAGTATCAAATCGAGTCGCACGGTTTTTACCATACATGGGATACCTAAGATCTTCGTCAAATTTTAGTCGTAATGACAATTTATCAGATTTCCAGCGCCCAGTGCTTGAACCTCCGACCACTTGAACGGTTCCGTTTATTTGAAATCCTTTTTCTGCATTTGGATCTTCAGTATTTCTAGTGGGATTAATATATTCGATCGAAGTTGATCTTTCGACACTCTCCCCCCTTATATAAATTCCACTACTACCGAACATTTCATCCCAGTCCATTACTAGAGAAACTGTCGGAACCCTCAAAAAGTCTTTTTCTTCTGGCCTTACTTCAGGAGAGGAGTGATTAACAATTTCAGGGTCCATTTCGAAGTCTGGTCCTGCGTGCCCCCAATTGACATGATTAGGTACCGTATTCCTTGACTGCTTTAGAACATCAGCTGGAAATATATAAGAGTGAGTATCAACATTAGTTGGTTCATAGTTTTCTTTGATTGCTATAGCTCTTATTCGTGAAGTAGTGTTGATCTCAATTTCGACACTGGGTTGAGTTACTAAGTTTGTTGGTTCTACTTTAATACCATTGTTTTTAGTCGGAATTGTTCCATCCAAAGTGTATATAATGGTTGCTCCCTTGGTATTGGTGGTGATGGTTGTTTTGAATGGTTCAGTATAAATTCCTCGATCGATGCTAAACGTGGTATCTTTAACGAATCCGTCGACGGCTTCTTTGTTATTAAGGGCGCCAGGCGAAGGGGACTTAAAGAAGCCGATTGCTAGTGGTGAAGTTTCTCCATAGGTACCAAAAGAGACATCTTCGAATTGACGAGGATATAGGCCATGGGCTGATACAGTTTCATAATTATTATCTGAATCTACTCGAGTGAGTGCCAAATAAGATCCCTCTGATGAACTTAATTGAAAGTCAGTATGGAGTTCCCCGTTAGGGTCATTGCGATCTTTTCCAGATGCAAAAACAATTAAGAATTCATTTGGAGCGATGGCTATTTCTGGCAATGCCCATTTATTGGGTCTGCTAGCATTATCTGTGAGAAAATGATTGGCTAATGAAATTGCAGTGTCAGTGGGATTCCAAAGTTCAATCCAGTCAGAGTTGTCCTCGTCAGAGTCTTGCAGAGTGGCATCGTTATTTGCCATAAATTCACTAATTAGTACATTGTCTAGAGTTGGAAAACTTGGAACGCTATCAGGATTTTTTGGGTTCGAGCCTGAGCTAATTTCTGTGCTGTCGCTGTACCCGTCATCATCAGTGTCTGCTTTGGTGGGCTCAGTGTTAAATGTATTTAGCTCATCTAGGTCGGTAAGACCGTCACCATCAGTATCAGCTAACTTTGGATCTGTTGGGGGTTTTCTATTTACTTCTTCCCCATCAATTAATCCATCATCATCGGTATCAGCATCTTTCGGATAAGTCCCGGTGAGGTCGACTTCTTGGCCATCTGTTAATCCATCGTTGTCTGTATCTTTATTTGTGGGGTCTGTGCCTTGAGTGAGTTCTCTTCCATTGGATAAACCGTCAGAATCAGCGTCTCCATTTTCGTTCTGATCAAGGTTTTGAAAATAAGCCAGCTCCCAAGTGTCAGGCAATTCGTCATTATCTGAATTGTTGGGTAAGAAAACTCCATCCTTATAGGAAATATAATCTATTTCTACAGCTCCCGTATCCGACGTTGAAGACAGTTGCATTGACATATATGGATAAATTTCATCACTACTTTGTGCCAAAGTAATAGATTCAGAAAAGTTAGGCACAGTGGCTTCGTTCATATAAATTTTGAGATCATATTTATCAGGGGCATTTTCGCTTTTTATGATAGTAACCCAAAATTCGTTCCATTGCGTTGGATCTAGTGGTTTAAAAATGGTGCTGGAGCTGTTACTAATAAACATTCCATTCTCTTCGTAAGCTGAGTCTTCGCCTGTGATACCGAATGCAAAACCGATTCTCCCTTCACTGCTTCTGAAGTTGATTATTCCTTTAGCTCCACTATGTGGATTTAGACCATTAGGAGCACTTTCTAAATCAGGTGCAGATGTAGGAAGGCGGAGCCTAAAGGCAAAGGTAGCACCATCATCCATGAAATCTCTTGGAACTCCCTCGTTTTTTTCAAGGTCACGTGTCAGTGTTAATCTGCGGTTGTTATTGGTTCCAGAACTTGTGACCGCATCAATTATTTGAATGGCTCGATTTCCGGGCTCTCCACTGATGGGTATGCTAGTAACTCCACCTGGGTTTCCGGATTCTGGTGGAGTGCCGTCCCAATGATCAGAACTATTATTATGATCCCATGTACCGTCTAAGGCTTCCGAGGAAGAGTTTTTTATTTCATTGCCATTATAAATGTAATCCCAACCGCCTGGAGGAGGAGGATATTCTGCACTTTGCACAGGTATCAAGCTAAGTAGGACTAAGGTAAGAATTTTTTGGAATAATCTCATTGGAGGGATTTTGATAGTTAGGGGTCTTATACTATGCTCTTAATATTGGCTGAGCTCAAGTGTGTTGGCTTGCCATTTGGATTAATTTTTACCATTATTCTGTAATGAAAATTATACCTCTTTTATTGCTAATTTTTACAACACATACAGTATTTGCTGGAATTTCATCGATTACTATTCAAGGTGAAAAAGTGACTCAGTTAGGAACTGGAATGAAGTTTACGGAGGGGCCAGTTTGGATAAAGAAAGAAAAGAGACTCGTTTTTTCAGATATTCCAAATTCTTTACAGATGGAGTGGACTAGTGCTAAGGGGGTGAAGGAGTGGAGAAAAGTTGAGCAGTCTAATGGAAATCTTATGGATTTAAATGGTAATATTTTGTCCTGCCAGCATGCTGGAAGAAACATTATAAAAACTTCAGCAGATGGATCTATAAAAGTTATTGCTGATAGGTTTGAAGGTAAGAAATTTAATTCTCCTAACGATTTGGCTGTTCGCAGTAATGGAGAGATATGGTTTACTGACCCTAGTTATGGTTTAAGAGGTAGAAAGGCTGAGGTTGAGGGTAAGTGGGTTTATAAACTAAAAAAAGATGGTTCCGTAAGTGTGGTATGCAAGACCTTTGATATGCCGAACGGCATTGCTTTTTCACCTGACGAAAAAAGAATCTACATTGCAGACTCTGGAAGAATTGGAAAGATTCGTGCTTATAACGTTTTAGAGAAGGGGCTTCTTGGAGATCCAGTCTTTGAGATAGATATACGATGTGATGGGATGTGTGTTGATACGAAGGGAAGGATTTATACGACAGCCGGTGGAGGCATTCATGTTTTTGATGCTAATGGAAAGAAGATCGGTTTAATTCCAGTGCCAGAGCATCCTGCTAACGTTTGTTTTGGTGGAGAAAATTACGACACTCTTTTTATAACTGCCCGTAAGTCGCTTTATTCAATCAAAATTAATGCCAAGGGGCAGACTGTGAGGGCCAAGAAATAATTAGAGAGATGTGTAGCTGATAAATTTATCCAGACGATCTGAAATCTTTTCTTTATCTAGCTTTATTAGAGCTTCAACACTGAATGATTCACAGTTGAAGCTTGCCATGACGGTGCCACGAGCGATGGATGCCTTAAGGTCGCTAAAGCTTGGGTCATTCTGTCCAATGGATGCGATGTAGCCTGCAATTCCACCGACAAAACAATCACCTGCTCCCGTTGGGTCTTCGACGCTTTCCAGAGGATAAGCTCCAGTTCTGAAGAATTCTTGATCGCCTTTGCCGAAAAGCATGGCTCCGTGTTCACCAGTTTTGATGATAACGTTTTTCGGGCCTAGATCCATCATCTTTTTGCCAGCAATGATAAGGTTTTTTGATTCTGTGAGGAGCTGAGCTTCGGATTCATTGATGACAAAAAGATCGATTTTTGACATGAGCTCTAATAGTTCATCTCGTTCATTTGTTATCCAAATGTCCATGGTGTCTGCAATCGAGTATTTTTTACCATGACATTGTTTTAGAACATCAAGTTGGTTGCGAGGGCTCATGTTGGCGAGGAGTACGACCTCAGTCTCCTGATATTTCTCTGGAAGCTTAGGGTCGTATGCTTCGAGAACGTTGATGGCTACATCATGGGTGGTTCTATTGTCCATGTTTTCATGATATTCACCTGACCAATAAAAACTATCACCCTCACTCTTTTCGATGCCTTCTGTACATATTTCTCTGCTCTCTAGGGTTTGAATATGATTCTCTGGAAAGTCTTTTCCAATGATTCCTACAATTTCTGTTGGCGCGAAGAAGCTTGAAGACATCGCAGCATATGATGCTGAACCGCCCATTAGTCCTTTTCTTTCTTCTTTAGGAGTCTTGATGTCATCGATGGCGATGGTTCCTGCAACAATAACTTTCATGATATTTCTTCGAGTGTTTTCTTTGCTAATGATTTTATTTTGGACACATAATATACAATGTCACTGCTTTGCAAGAGATCTGATACGATAACAACATTTCTGGCGCCAGATTTAATAACGTCAATTATTGTACGTTCGTTGACTCCTCCAATACAATAGATGGGACCTTTAAATTCCTTATGTGCTTGGGTGATATCATTGAGGCCTATCGCTGGTCTTCCAGGTTTGGTGTTTGTCGCGTAAAGAGGACCAAATCCAATATAATCAGCCCCTTCATTATTAGCTGCCCTAACTTGATCAAGGTTATGTGTTGAACGACCAATTATTCGGCAGTTCGCCGATGCTTTTTTAGCATCATTGATTTTACCATCTTCCTGACCGATATGAACGCCATCCGCTTCGATTTCTCCTGCAATTTCAGGATAATCATTAATAATTAAAGGTGTTCCAAGGTCTTTGCATATTGGTTTTATTTGCTTGGCAATTTCCAGTATTTCTTTTGGATTTTTGGATTTAGCTCTCAACTGCAGCATAGAGACTCCACTTTTACATAAGGATTTGGTGCAGCTTACAATTTCACTTTCCCTCACATAGCCGAGGTCCAGTATTGCATAAAGATTCACTACTTTAAGTCGTTAAGGAATTCTTCTACCCAACCAATATTATAATTTCCACTCCGGAAATCTGAATTTTTGATAATGGCATCCTGAAAAGGAATAGTCGTTTTAATGCCTTCGATTAGAAATTCATTCAAGGCTCTCTGCGTCCGATCAATGGCGATTTCCCGTGTAGCCCCTGTAACAATGAGTTTTGCTATCATTGAGTCGTAGTAAGGTGGAACTTGATAACCTGAGTAAACATGAGTGTCTACTCTCACCCCGCGTCCTCCTGGTTGGAACCAGAAATCTATTTTTCCCGGGCTCGGCATAAAATTATTGTATGGGTCCTCAGCATTAATCCTGCACTCAATTGAGTGCTGACGAGGCACACTGTTTTGGACGTGCTCACTAAGTTTTTCTCCGGCTGCGATTCTTATCTGCTCCTTTATAAGGTCGCAGCTATTAATTTCCTCTGTGATGGGGTGCTCGACTTGAATTCTTGTATTCATCTCCATGAAATAGAATCCACCACTTTCGTCAACTAAGTACTCAATGGTTCCACAGTTTTCGTAACCAATTTCTTTAACGAGTCGCACTGAGGCGTCTCCCATTTTTTTTCTAAGCTTTTTATTTTTGTTAAGTAGCGGTGAAGGGGCTTCTTCAATGATTTTTTGATTTCGCCTTTGAAGAGAGCAATCTCTTTCCCCGAGATGAACGACGTTACCGTGAGAATCAGCTACTATTTGAAATTCAATATGGTGTGGATTCAGAATTAGTTTTTCGATATAGACATCACCATTACCAAATGCTTTTTCAGCTTCATTTCTAGCATTTTGAAAACTTGATTCCAAGTTGGCCTCATTAAAGCATGGTCTCATTCCTTTACCGCCCCCTCCGGCGGATGCCTTAATCATGACGGGATATCCTATTTTTTCAGCTTCTTTCCTCGCGTCTGCAATGGTTTCAACAGTGCCATCCGTGCCGGGTGTGACTGGAACTTTGTATTTTTTTGCAGTCGCACGAGCTTCATTCTTATCACCCATGATTGAAATCACCTTAGCAGATGGACCGATAAATTTTATCTTACAACTTTCACAGATTTCTGCAAAGTCAGGATTCTCAGACAAGAAGCCGTATCCTGGATGGATAGCATCGACGTTTGCAACCTCGGCAGCGCTAATAATTCTATTAGCCTTCAAGTAGCTCTCAGAGCTCGGACCTGGACCAATGCAAATGGCTTCATCAGCAAGTTGGACATGCATTGAGTCAACATCCGCTTCCGAGTAGACTGCAACGCTCCTTATACCAAGTTCTCTACATGCTCGAATAATTCGGAGCGCGATTTCACCACGGTTAGCAACTAGTACCTTTTTAAACATTACTCGGCTTATGGCCTCCCTTTAATTAAATTAGGCAATGACAAATAGTCCCTGTCCATACTCAACAGGGGTTGCATCTTCAACAAGAATTCGTTGAATGACACCAGACTTATCAGCTTTGATCTGGTTCATGACTTTCATAGCCTCAATGATACATACGACTGTGCCTTCATCAACTGAATCACCAACCTTAACGTAGGCATCTGCGTCAGGTGAAGGAGAATTATAAAAAGTGCCAACCATTGGTGCTGATATTTCTTCAGTGTCTTCAGCAACAATTTTTTCTGGACCCTTCTCTTCAGTTATAACGGGTTGTGGAGCAGCAACAATTTGTTCCTGGTTACCACCTTTTTCGAGTCTAACTTTATAACCTGAATCCTCTAATTCAAAGGCAGTCAGGTCATGGTCTTCCATGAGTTTTATAAGATCCTTGATCTTGGTTAAATCAATTTCCTTGCTCGGAGGCTGTTCGTCTTCAGATTTTTTATTTCTTCTTGTAACTGGCATAGGCCTATTCAGAATTTAAATAATTAAACTTCTATACTAAATCATGCGTTTCTGCTCTCGAGTCAAGCCCTTCAGCAACTAAGCTTGGCTAAAATGTCCAAAGACTGGTTGATTTCTCTTTGTGTATTATAAAAATGAGGGCTAAAGCGCAATAATTCCTCACCTTTACGGTTTTTTCTGCAAGAGGCAATGATTCCCGCTTTATTTAGATTTGCGAAGATTTCTGAAGATTTTTCCGTATGGTGACTAAAGGATGTGATGGAGGATGCATTTTTTCCGTTTCTTGGACCATGAATTTTGTATCCCAAAGATTCAACTCCTTCGACAAGAATTGATTTAATTTCTAGTAATCTTTTTGATATTGAGTCGATTCCAATTTTTTGAATCATTTCTAGTACAGCCTTGAGGCCTACAATTCCAGATGCATTAAGAACTCCAGGTTCATATCTTCTGGCAGAATTGTGAAAGGAAATTTCTTTCTGAGTGATGTAGTCTGGTGATCGAACGTTCCATGCACCCAGCAGTGCTGGCCTTAAAAGATCAAAGTTTTTTTTCTTAACGTAGACGATGCCAATTGCCATTGGTCCGAGAAGCCATTTATGTGCATCGGCACTCATGAAATCAACATGTTCAACATTAGTAGGAAATGCTCCACAAGTTTGTATTCCATCTAGAGCAAAAAGAACATTTTTTTGCCCTAACATTTTCCCGATTGAATTAATATCAATACGGTATCCAGTAAGGTAGTTGCAGCTAGCCAGTGCGACTAATCGGGTTTTTTCAGATAAGTTAGACTCAATCAATTCAGGGGTGATGACACCTAATTCTTCAGACTTTAGATATTTAACTTTCACTCCAATTCTTTCAAGTTCCATCCATGGATAGACGTTGGCTGGATAATCATCCATATAACAGATCACCTCATCTTCTGGTTCCCAACTAATGCCTTTTGCAAAGAGGCTCAGGCCTAATGATGTTGGACCCAAGAGCGCTATTTCTGAAGCCTCAGCACCGATTAAATCAGCTGACAGTTGACGAGTCTCGGTCATCGTTTTCATGAACTCAGGAAATTCCTGATGATCTTTACAACTCGAATAAGCATAGTCTGCCATCGCTTGAGCTGCACAGTGAGGTAGTGCAGTTACTGCTGCATGCGACAAAAAGATTTTTTCTCTAGCTATTGGGAACCTCGCTAATCGCTTTTCTTCGTTCCCAATAAGTTCTGCTAAGTTCATAAATAAGATATTAAATTTAAACTTTTTGAGCTTTTTCACCCTCTTCGATGAGCTTCCAAAAGTTTTTAGATTCGCTCAAAGCTTTATCCTCCGATACTGGTAAATTAGACCTAAATAAAAAGTCTTTAAGCGTATTCTTGTGGAGAACTCGATGAACAATCACATTTTTATCTGTCACTTCAAAATAGATCCTATAGTCCTTGGATTTATATCTGTATAATTTTCCTCCATCTCTTTCAATCGTACCAAATGGTTTTTCATCTCCAGTTTGATCAAGATCCTCATGTTTAACTTTGAACTGGTTTAGGAGTTCAAGCTGATCAATCGTGCTAAGGCTAGATATTTCAGCTGCACTGATTTCATTGAAAATAATTTGTAGCACAGTTCTTTAATTTTGGGCTTTAATAAAAGTAAACCAGATCTTGATTCTATCTATTCTTTATTTTCCAAGCAAATCATTCTTTCCACTCGTGGAGAAATGCTAGTTAGGATTTCCCAGGGTATGGTATTGGCCTTGTTTGCAAGCTCCAAAGCGCTTATGTATTCATTTCCTTCGGTCCCTATAAGTGTTACCTCGTCCCCAGATTCAAGAAGCTGATCGATTTGAGTTACATCTACCATGATCATATCCATTGTAACTTTTCCAAGGATTCTACATCTTTTACCTTTGATGATAACTTCTGCATCTTTATCCGATAATGATCTTGGATATCCATCTCCATACCCAACTGCGACTGTAGCTACCCTAGTTTCAGCTTCAGTGATAAAGGATCGTCCATAACTAATGCTAGATCCCAGAGGTAACTTTCTTATTTGACTTATTCTAGCCTTCCATTCCATTGCTGGCTTTAATCCAGAGTCTTGGTCTTTTATTGGAGATATTCCATAGATCATTAAACCTGGACGTATCATGGTCCCGCTTGAATTACCTATGCGGAGCGTTGCTGCACTATTTGCAAGATGAATCCACTTCGGTTTTATATTTGAATCCTGAAGCAGTGAGTTAAATGTTTTTATTTGCTGATTTGTAAATTCATCGTCTATGTCTGAACAAGGGAAATGAGTAGCTACCCCTGAGATAGAGATGTAATCCAGAGCTTTTATTTCTTGGCAATTCCTAGCGAAGTTATTATCAGAGAATCCTAACCGTCCCATGCCTGTATCAAGAACTAGGTGAACCTTTACCTCTTTATCATTTGATTTACCTATTTCACTAAACTCTTGAGCTTCCTGTAGGCTTGATACGGTAACATGGATATCTTGCATTATTGCTGTTTCCCTTTCGTCTGGTAACAATGCACCAAGTATCATGACCGTTTTTTTTTCCGAAATGAGAGAAATGATGGTTATCGCTTCTTTAAGAGTTGCAACGCCAAAGGCATCGATTTGTGACTCAAGAGCCTTTACTGTTTCTGTGAGTCCATGCCCATATGCATCGGCTTTTACAACAGCCATCACTGCTGCACCTGGAGCTGATTCTCGGCAAATAGTCAGGTTTTTTTTAAGTGCCTCAGGATTTATTTCAACCCAAGTTCTTTTTGCCAACTTATCCTCCATTTTTTTGCTTAGAGTTTTGCGCTTTTGCCTTTCGAGCTAGTTGTCTTTCTTCTGGAAGGAGAGGGAATAGATTACTAGGTGTATGCTCCTGATTCATGATTAACTCAATTTTATCGATAATATCTGGACGTTTGTTGGCTAGATTTGTATTTTCACCTGGATCATTTTTTAGATCATAAAGTTCGGTTTTAAGGTCGGCTGATGTTTTAGCTTTTGACATTTTTTGTCTAATTCCCTTCCAGTTTCCCATTCGCACTGCTTGCTGAACGCCATAGGACGGAAATTCCCAGTAAAGAAATTCATGTGTTTTTTGTTTTTCTCCTTTCATTGCTGCAAGTAGTGATATTCCGTCAGTGTTTTTAGGAACTTTAGCTGCTGCTACTTCGCAGAAGGTTGGTAACCAGTCCCAGAAGGCACTGATATGGTCTGAGGTGGAGTCGGCTTTAATTTTGCCTGGCCAGCGTGCTATAGTGGGAACACGAATTCCACCTTCATAGAGACTGCCCTTTAAACCTTTAAATTCACCTGCGCTCCTAAAAAAATCAGAATCTGAACCTCCTAGGCGATTAAAAGTAGGCCCATTATCGGATGTGAAAATGATCAGGGTATCCTCCCTCAAATTGAGTTTATCAATTAGGGAAACGATTTGTCCTACAGAATCATCCATTTGGGTGACCATTCCGGCGTAGCCTGCCCTAGGAAATGGATGTTTCAAATAACCCCTATGTGTATGTTCTTCTTCTGGGATTTTACCCTTATACATATTTAACCATTTGTTTGTAGTTTGTATGCTTAGGTGGGGAATTGCATAAGGAAGGTAGAGGAAGAAAGAGTCATCTTTATTATTCTTAATAAAAGAGAGCGCCTCTTTGGTGAATGCATCCTGAGAATGAATTTTTCCATCAAGTTTTCTTTCATTTCCAGGCATAGGAACCTTTACTCCATTTCTCCAAAGAAACTTTGGGTAGTGGTTATGCGCATGCCTTTGGCAATTATAGCCGAAAAATAAATCAAAACCTTGTTTGTTTGGGTCTCCGCTTGTTCCAAAGTGACCTAGTCCCCACTTGCCTATGGCTGCAGTTTTGTATCCTTTATCTTTTAGAGCTTCTGCAATGGTTACCTCATCATCAGGTATGGGATTCTGACCAGGAAAAGGAAAATTTTTTGTTGAGCCGTCTTTTGGGTCACCGTTATCTCTTATATATGCGTTACCAGGATGCTTGCCAGTCATTAAAACGCAGCGGCAAGGAGCACAGACGGCCTGACCAGAATAATGTTGGGTAAATTTCATTCCCTCTTTTGCAAGTCTATCAATGTGCGGGGTTTTTATCCATTTTTGACCGAAGCAGCCCAGCTCACTGTATCCAAGATCATCCGCTAGTATAAAAACGATATTTGGATTTCGAGCTGAGCAACACAGCATGCTCAGTACGAAAACTAAAGTTGAGATTAAGTTTTTTTGCATATTTAAGATGATGATCCTCATTTAATCTTGTTCAAGAGTATTCACAATTTTAGTTATCTATAACTCAAGTTTTTTTATGATTAAGTCACCCTTTGCTTGACCAAAATTCATGAGATATGCAAAGAATAGGTAATGAGTAACGTAGTTAGTATACATCCGTATTTTAAGGTTCACCCTGGCAAGATGGATGAATTTTTAGAAATTAGCAGGCGATTTACCGAGGCCACTATTAAAGAATCAGGTTGTTTGTGGTATGATTTCACAAAGTCTGGGGATGTCATTTATTGTAGAGAAGCTTATGAAGGGGCTGAGGGTTTGTTAGCCCACGCTGAGAATGTTCATTCAATAATAGGCGATGCATTGGCGATTTCTGATCTCATCCGCTTAGAGATTCATGGAGAAAGAGAGCAAATCGACAAATTAAGGGGTCCTTTTGCTGATCTTAATCCTGAATATTATGAGTTCCAGATTGGGATAGGTAAACCCTAACAAATCTATGAAAACGCGAATAGGCCTTTACGGAGCAGGAGACATTGCCGACTTGCATTTTGCCGGTATTGAAGATTGTTATGGCGCAGAATTAGTGGGTCTATTTGACATTGATAAGAGCAAGGCTCAAAAGAAATCAGAGGAATATAATTGTAGATCATATGATTCCTCAGAGTCTATGCTATCTGACTCATCAATCGACTCTGTGTTTATTCTAACACCCCTCGAAGAGCATCGAGAATGTGCGATCAATGCATTGAAGGCTGGAAAGCATGTGCTTCTGGAGAAACCGGTTAGTTCAAAAGTTGATGAAATTGAAGAGATTCGAGATGTTGCGAACCAGAGAGGAAAACTTTGTGTTCCTGTTCATAACTATCTTTATGAGGATAGTGTGATTAGGACAAAGCAGCTATTGGACTCTGGGAAGTTGGGAGATCTCGTTACGATTTATATTTTATACAATATTCATCACCCTGAAAAAGTTGCTCAAAGATACCCTGGAGTGATTAGGCAAATTCTTACTCATCATTCATACATAACATGCTATCTTGGAGGAGCGCCTAAAGCCGCCACAGCTATGTCATCTACGATCAATGATGGGACTGTTGAAAAAGAAAACCTCGCGATGGCTATTCTCAAATTAGAGAGTGGCGCTTTAGCGCACTTTCAAGCTAGTTTTGCTGCTGATGATCATGCAAGCGATAATTGGACTTTCACAATTAAAGTGATTGGAACAAAAGGATCAACCCGATTTAGTCATGCTGATTGGGTGCAGAATCAAAAAGCGGTCGTCCATTCTCATACTTATTCTGCCTATCATTATTCCATCCGTAACACTGTTCGATTTTTTATTGAAGAGTGTATTGGCAATGGTAAGAACCCGCTCTCAAATCTTGATGATGCCATTAAGGCTCAAAAAACGATCGAGGCAATCGAGGGATCTATAAGTTCTGGGTCGTTACAAGAAATTTTAATCTAGGCCGAGTCCAGGCGTTCAATCTGAAACTTTTTTTGGGGCGCTAATGCCCAATTTTTCATAAGATCTTCTCATTGCTACCCTACCCCTAGGAGTGCGAGTGATCATTCCTTGCATCACTAAGTATGGTTCATAAACTTCTTCTATTGTTGAGGCATCCTCTCCCACTGCAACGGCTAAAGAGCTTAGCCCTACCGGACCTCCATCAAATTTATAAATCATTGATTCAAGAATTCTTTTGTCCATTTCATCCAGACCGTCATCATCGATGTCGATCATCTTGAGCGCATCGTCAGCTACTTTTTCAGTGATGGTTCCATCTGCTCTAACTTGTGCAAAATCACGGACCCACCTTAATAGTGAATTTGCTACCCTGGGAGTGCCTCTAGACCTTGAGGCTATTTCAAGCGCCCCGCCTTCTTCAATGCTTACCCCAAGAAGTCCTGAAGATCGGGTCACAATTTTCGTGAGATCTTCTGCGTTATAATAATCCAGCCGGTTGGTCATCGTGAACCTTGACCGCAGTGGAGCTGTTAGCATACCAGCCCTAGTAGTAGCACCGACTAGTGTAAATCTGGGCAGGCTTAATTCTATGGTTCTGGCGTTTGGACCCTGATCAATAATGATATCGAGTCGATAATCTTCCATTGCTGGATATAGGTATTCCTCTATTGCTGGATGAAGTCTGTGAATTTCATCGATAAAAAGAACATCTCCTCGTTTAAGGTTTGTAAGAATGCCAGCAAGGTCACCGGCTTTTTCGATTTGAGGACCACTTGTTGAATGAAGTTGGGAACCTGTCGCTCCTGCAATGATGTGCGCAAGGGTTGTTTTACCTAAACCTGGTGGGCCTGATAATAGAATGTGAGCTAGGACATCTTCTCTTTTTTGTGCAGCCTCAATCATTAAAGAGATGCGTTCTTTGACTTTCGATTGTCCAAAAAAGTCGGTTAGTTCTGGTGGGCGTAGAGAAATATCAAATTCCGATTGGGGTGCTTCTGTTGCTTCTGTGTAAAAATTTTCTTTCACTCTTTAATGGATTTTCCTGTGAATAACACTTGAAGCCAACAAAATTTAATCAATATTAAGTATTTTTTACAAACTTTATTATAATTTACTATAACAATAAAACAGTCGACTGATTTAGAATTTTACTTAATTGGCTCAAAATTAGTCACTTATACGGAATTATTAGCACCTTAACTAGGTGATAATTTAACAAAAAAAAGATAAAATTAAAATTTAAGTTTCATTGATTAACAAATTAATAGCTTGAATCATTTGTAACTTATTGATCATAATCCACTTGTTTTACCCACAAGGATATCTTACTAGAAAAATGAATTACCTCCGAAGGATCAATTTCGCTGCCATTTCCATGGTCTTATTTCTATTTGTTGGGCTTCTTTTAACCAGTCACGCTGAGAAAATAACTGACATATCGATTCAGTATACAGGCGCTGAATCGGTTGATCGCTCAGCAATCATGGCTCAAATCAGGAGTAAAGCGGGTTCAGTTCTGGATGCTCAGATCGTCGAGGAGGATATAAAAAATCTTTATTCAAGTGGTCTGGTTGATAGCGTGCGAGTTCTTACAGAGCCTCAGGGTGAAGGTTTGAAGGTTATTTTTCTTGTTCAAACGAGATCAACTTTGGGAGAAATTTCCTTCATTGGAAATTCAATTGCTAGTAATAAGTTACGAAAGGATACTGAGCTTGAGATCGGAGATTCCTTTGATGACTCAACTCTTGAAAAGGCTCGTGTTAATTTAGAAGATACTTATAAGAAAAAGGGCTACTCCAATGTTGGGATAACTTACAAAGTTGATGGTGCGCAGAGACCCGGATTTTCTAGAGTCACTTTTGTCATTGATGAGGGAGCGTTAGAGCGCCTTAAGAAGATTAAGTTTTTTGGCAATGAGTCATTTTCTGATAAAGTTTTGTCAGGTCAAATGCTTGTTAAGGCAAGTCGACCTTATGCTATATTTAAGAAAAACCGTGGTATTGATTCAGCAGAATTAGAAGAGGATATCATTAGAATTGAAGAATTCTATAGAGACAATGGTTACCTTAATGCAAGAGTGTCTGAGGTTCAGCGAGAGCCGGTTGATGATAAAGTTAATCTAGTTATTCAAGTCGTCGAAGGGAAAAAATTTACCATCAATAATGTTACTGTTTCGGGTATCAAGGCGGTGTCTGCTAAGGATGTTTTGCCATTACTGGAGATGAAAAAAGGAACAGTTTATTCATCTAAAGGAATTCAGACTGACCTTAAAGGTTTAAGAAGATACTATGCTGATAATGGATACTCTGGTGTTAGGATAAGACCAAGCATTGATAGTGCTAGTGAGACAACTGTAGATATTGAGTATTCTGTTTCAGAAGGGGTGCAGAGTACAGTTGAGCTTATTAATATTACAGGTAATGACCAGACTTTGGACAAAGTCATTCGTCGAGAATTAGCTGTGGCGCCGGGTGATGTTTTCAGTGAGACTCGTTTAGATGTGAGTAGAAATCGTCTCATGGGTTTGGGTTTCTTTAATGCCGTTAATGTGACTCCCTCTGACTCCGCAACTCCTCATCATACGGATGTCAACATTGAAGTAAGAGAGAAGTCTACTGGAACCGTTAACTTTGGAGCAGGTTTTAGCTCAATTGATAATTTAGTGGGCTTTATGGACATTGTTCAAACTAACTTTAGATTGTTTGGCAAGCCTCACAGGGGAGCTGGTGAAAAAATTAGACTTGGTGTTCAGTATGGAAGAAGGCGTAAAGATTTTCAGTTTGATTACACTCAGCCTTGGCTCTTTGATAAAAAGCTTTCTATGAGTGCTGGTCTTTACTACAGGGACTTACTTTATTTGTCAGATAAATATGATCAAACGATCGCAGGTGGATATATGAGTCTTAGAAAACCTCTTGGCGAATACACTTCATTATCATTCAAAAGTAGTCTTGAGAAGTATGAGATAGACGTTGATTCAGATTCAAGTGATATACTTAAGAGGGAAGAAGGCGATTACAATAGAGCGCTCTTCGCAGTAAACTACATTTTAGATACTAGAGATAGTCAATACTTAACCAGACGAGGTCATCGACTTTCTCTCGGAACAGATGTTTCAGTTGGAGATGTTAAGACATATGGTATTCAAGTTTCCGGGTCTAAATATTTTCTCATGCCATTTGATACTATTTTGAGCGTTAGCGGTCGATATCGTAGTGTTGATGGAGATGGAGAAGTTCCAATATTTGAAAGGGAATTTCTGGGAGGGGCTAGTAGTCTCAGGGGATACGAATATCGCGAGGCGAGTAGCGCTTCATTGCGTGATGACCAGGGAGAGCCCCTCGGCGGAAGAACAGCCGCATATTTCACGGCCGAGTATAGTTTTCCTCTGATAAATCTTAAGAAGTTTAGAGGGCATATTTTCTATGATGGAGGTATCCTTTCTGATAAATCTTGGGACTTTGGTGGAAATTATCTGTCTGACTATGGTATTGGGGTAGACCTTTTCTTACCCATGGGGCCAATTCGGTTGGATGTTGCTTGGCCTGTCCAGACAGACGAATGGGTCGAGGATAAAATGCGATTCCAGTTTAACATGGGTTACCAGTTTCGTTAAGTCAGGGTGCATTCTGGCGATAATAGAAGCCAATCAAAGGTTAATCTATTTCTCTTGAAAAAGACGCCAATGTGGGAGATTCTCAATTAACATAACTATTTATCATTTAATAAAGTCCGAAGTCTTAAAGATTATGATTAAATCTCTTCTAAAAACATCAATTGCCTTACTAAGTTTCATTTTCATACTTTCTGCCGCTTCTGCACAGGGATTAAAAGTCGGCATCGTAGACATGAATAGAGTTTTCGCAGAATACTACAAAACTAAGGATGCAGATAAAGTTGTTAACGAACAGAAGGAGGCTGCAAAAAAAGAACTAGAGGCAATTAATAATGATTATAAGAAGCTTCTCGATAGTTATCAAAAGCTTGCTAAAGAAATCAAAGATCCAGCGATAGGAGAAGAGCTAAGAAAGAAAAAAGCCACCGAAGCGGAGGGAGTTGCTTCTAAGGCAAGAGCATTAGAGAGGGAAAAGAAAGAGCTTACCGATAGAAGGCAGAGAATGTTGCTTACCGAAGTTGATCGTAAAAGAAAAGCGCTTATCGAAGAGATTCAGGATGTAGTCTCTGACATGGCTAAAAAGAAAAATTATGATGTTGTCTTTGATAAGTCCGGACTTGGCTCAAGAGGTATTCCATTTCTTCTTCATTCGAAGGATGGTGTAGATTTTAGTCAGGAACTTATAAAGGAATTGAACAAAGGTTCTTCTTCTCCTTGATTACCTAGACGCAGGGCTTATGCCCGGCCTAATTAACTCTATCGTGTGCAGATCAAAATCTCTGAAATAGCTTCTAAGTTAGGGGCTGATGTCATCAATGCTCCTAGTGAAGAGGCATTCATAAATGGCTTGGCTGCATTAGCCGACGCTGGTCCTCAGGATTTATCATTTTTTCATCACGAAAAATATCTGAATGACTTGCGAACCACTGAAGCTGGGGCAGTTCTAGTTCCTGAAGGATTAAATGAAGTGATTGAGCAAGTGCCTCTTATTAAGGTAAAAAGTCCTTCATTAGCGTTTAATGAAATAGCAAAAGAGCTTTATGAGTCTGACGGAGAACAGAAAAATTTAGGCGTTCATGAAACCGCCGTTATAGGAGGTGACGTTAAAATAGATTCCAATTCTGTTAGTATTGGTCCTCATGTTGTTGTGGGGTCAGGGACTAAAATTGGAAAAGGTTCTGTGATTTCTGCAGGCGTTCGTATCGGTTCCGAAGTTAACATTGGAGAGGATTGTACATTATTCCCTAACGTGGTGGTTTATAATAATTCAATGATCTCTAATCGAGTCATTATTCATGGAGGATCAGTCATTGGATCTGATGGTTTTGGATATGAATTCGATGGTTCAACCCATCAAAAAATTGTTCACTTTGGTCATGTAGAAATTGGCAGTGATGTAGAAATTGGTGCAAATTGTACGATAGACAGAGGTCGTTTTGGTAAGACCTTAATTGGTGAGGGCACAAAAATTGATAATCTTTGTCAAGTAGGGCACAATGTCATTATAGGTAAGCACTGTATTATTGTTGCGGATACCGCGATCGGAGGAAGTAGTAAGATAGGAGATTATGTGACAATGGCGGCCCAGGTTGGTATTGCAGGGCATTTAGAAGTTGGTGCTCACAGTGTTTTAGTGGCTAGGACTGGTGTTACCAAAAGTTTACCAGGTGGTGAGCCAGGCAAGCCTGCTTTTTATTCCAGTTTTCCTGCAGGTCCTCATGAAGTTAAGCGTAAAGAGATGGTTTACCCTAGAAAAATTCCAAAGGTTCTTTCTAGGCTTAAATCTATTGAGGATCGACTCTCTAAGGGTGGGATATAGATAAAATCTAATTATTAAATTTCTATTTCTTGGCTCGGTATTGGTACGACAACTTCAGTTTCGGGTAACCTTTCTTTGATATGTTGCTTCATCCATTCGATTGAAGGTTGATCGCCGTGCACAAGGATTATCCTGTTTGGACAAACTGTTTGTGCATACTCTAGGAGATTTTCCCTAGGAGAGTGTCCACTAAAATCGAAAGTTTCAACAGAGCATCTCCTTTTTACTGGATCATAATTTGAGTCGATTTGAATGCTTTCATCTTCCTCTGATTCAAGAA
>Ga0209404_10000442_pt1 | contig 32321 bp, 51 predicted proteins | sample TroAtlMetagenome_2_FD_187447 | JGI IMG/M metagenome (GOLD analysis project Ga0209404, IMG submission 187447) | Marine eukaryotic phytoplankton communities from Atlantic Ocean - Tropical Atlantic ANT8 Metagenome (SPAdes) (version 2) | ecosystem: Environmental > Aquatic > Marine > Oceanic...
TAAATGGCTAAGAACTTTAGTTGATTTATTAGACATGCAACTAATTGAAGAATTTCCACATAACCCAAGCGTTGCTTATGTAGGTGGAGAAAATCCTGGTGTTACAGGATGTGCATTAATAACAACATCACACATTGTGATACACACGTGGGATAATTCTCTAGATTTTCAACTTGACGTTTACTCTTGCAAAGAATACAATCCAAAATTTGTTGAGGCACATTGTGAAACGATAGGTCTAAAAACAAATAGCAAAAGATTTTTTGATAGAAAATATAATATAATAGATGAGGATTTATAAAGAAGATAATGTAGTAGAAGCAGGACTCAAAAGAATTGAAAGATTATTCAATGAGTTTCCAAATGTGATAGTTTCTTTTTCTGGAGGGAAAGATAGTACAGTTACTTTGGCTCTTGCATACGAAGTAGCTAAGAAATTAAATAGATTACCATTGAAAGTAATGTGGCTAGACCAAGAAGCAGAGTGGCAATCTACAGTAGATTATGTAGAGTCTATTTTTAATAATCCAGATATAGAGCCAATATGGTTACAAATACCTATGAGGTGGAATAACAACTTATCTAATGATGGCAAGTATCTAGACATTTGGGAAGAGGGTGTTCAATGGATTAGAGAAAAATCTCCTATATCTTTAAAAGAAAATAAGTATCTGGACTTTGGTTTTAATGAGATGTTTAATAGAATAATGCAAGTTGAATATCCAGAAACTAAAAGTTGTTTTCTTGCAGGAGTTAGAGCTGAGGAAGCTCCTAAAAGATTAATGTCCTTAACAGGCAAGTTCTCATATAAAGATATTACATGGGCAAAGAAGATTACTCCTGATTTACATTATACATTTTATCCTATCTATGATTGGAGTTATACTGACATTTGGAAATACATCCATGAGAATAAACTAGAGTACAATAAACTCTATGATGAATTATATCGTAAAGGTGCAACACATAAAGAAATGAGAGTATCTAGTGTGCATCATGAAACATCTATTAAAGCACTACTTCAAGTTCAAGAAATAGAGCCAAAGACTTGGGCTAAGATTACACAAAGGCATAAAGGAATTAATACAGTAAAACATTTAAAGAAAGATTTTTATAAATGTCCAGATAATTATCCTGACATGTTTAATTCATGGAAAGAATATGCTATGCATCTAGCAAGAAATTTAATTACAGAGAAAGAAAGTTACGATAAGTTGATGAAAAAAATAGAGCCTGTTATGTATCTTGATAATGAGATAACAGGCAAAAGATTTTGGAATGTAATAATTAATACAATATTATCATACGATATGGATTTTACTAAACTTGGCAACTTGCTTGTTGGTGGAGAAATAGATACGTTTAGAAGAATGTATAAAAATCCAGATGGTAAAACAGAAAAGTTCAAGTGGATTCCTGCAATGCTAAAAAGCAATAAGTATCTAACTCCAGAACAAAAAATAAAACTAGCTAAACACTTTGAAAATGAAGGACGTAAAAAAAGCAATAAAAGAAGCTTACAAAAAAGCACATAACAAAGTAAAATTTGTAGAAGAATTAAGACAATTTATTCATGAGGATTTGTCTGAAATAAAACAACCTGTTGATTATGTTAGATGGGTAAATCTTTCAGATGTTAAACCAAATGACTATAATCCAAACTCTGTAGCAAAAGTTGAGATGGGTTTGTTATACAAGTCAATTAAACATGATGGATATACACAACCTATTGTTACAATATATGATAAAGAAGAAAAGAAATATATTATAGTAGATGGCTTTCATAGATATTTTACTGCATATCAAAACAAAGATATTTTAAATAGAAATAAAGGCTGTGTTCCTATAGTTGTAATAGAAAAAGATATAAATGAAAGAATGGCTGCAACAGTCAGACACAATAGAGCAAGAGGAGAACATTCAGTATCTGGCATGTCTAGTATGGTTTTTGATATGCTCCAAAATGGATGGAGTGATGAGGATGTGTGTAATCATTTAGGGATGGAAGCTGAGGAGATATTGAAGTTAAAACATATAACAGGATTTAGTAAGTTGTTTGAAGATATTGACTATAAGCAGTCTTGGGAAACTAAGAATATGCTCAGAATGAAAAAAGAGTATAATGAGCAAAAACAATAAAAAAACATTCAAAAACAGTGAAAAAACAGTGAGAAATGGCAAATAATGGTAATTTAAAGCCCTTTAAAAAAGGGGAAAGTGGCAACCTGAATGGTAGACCTAAAGGTGTTAAAAATCGTAGCACTATAGCAAGGAAATGGCTAGAGGCAAATATGAAAGCTAAGAATCCAATCACAGGAAATGAGGAGATGATGAGTATTGAGGACCAGATTACACTTGCACAAATTAATAAAGCTCGTAAACAAGATACACCTGCGTACAATGCATTGTTGAATAGTGCTTATGGAAACCCAAAAGATTCTCTGGATATATCTAGTGAGGGAGTTGGATTTGATTTTGATGAGGTTATGAGAAAATTAGCTGACAGTGGGGATACTGAATCCTAAATTTAATATTCTACATAATAACACTAGGTATTTTCTTTATACAGGTGGGCGTGGCTCTGGTAAATCTTATGGAGTAGCAGTCAACATTCTATTCTTAACATTTGATTTAAAGTATCAGCATAAAATATTGTTTACTAGATACACTCTATCCTCAGCACACTTATCTATAATACCAGAATTTATTGAGAAGATAGAAATAATGGGTTGGCAAGATGTGTTTCATGTAACAAAAGGAGAAATAACAAACTTACAAACTGGCTCAAAAGTTTTGTTTAGAGGTATATTGACATCATCTGGAAACCAAACAGCTAATCTTAAATCTTTACAAGGTATAACAACGTGGGTGTTAGATGAAGCTGAGGAAATGGTTAAAGAAGATATATTTGATAAGATAGATTTCTCTATAAGACAACAGGGTGCAAAAAACAGAGTTATAATTGTAATGAATCCCTCAACAAAAGAGCATTGGATTTATGGAAGATTTTATGAAAAAGCAGGCATTAAAGCAGGGTATTCTGGAATAAAGAATAATACAACATATTGCCACAGCACTTATCTAGATAATAAAGAAAACCTATCAGAAAGTTTTTTAGAAAGGATTGAGGAGATGAAAGAACGCAGACCAGAAAAGTACGAGCATGTTATACAAGGTGCATGGCTACAAATGGCTGAGGGTGTTGTTTATACAAATTGGCAAGTAGGACAATTTAAAGAAGTTGGAAAGGTTGTCTTTGGTCAAGACTATGGATTTAGTAATGACCCTACAACTCTAATTAAAACATCAATAGATAAAGACAATAAGATTATATATGCTAAACAATGTTACTGCAAGACACAGATGACTACATCACAGATAGCAAATGCTAACGAAAGTTATTGTGGCAACAGTTTAATAATTGGAGACTCTGCAGAGCCAAGATTAATAAATGAGTTATCTAGATATAACAATGTTGTTGCGAGTGTAAAAGGTCAAGGCTCAGTTACCTTTGGTATATCCATAATTCAAGACTACGACATTATCGTAGACCCAGATAGTATAGACCTTATCAAAGAGTTAAATAATTACGTGTGGCTTGAGAAAAGAAGCAAAACTCCTGTAGATGCATGGAATCATTGTTTGGATGCCCTACGTTATGCAGTTACATTCCAACTAAACAACCCAAACGCTGGGGAATATCATTTCTATTAAAAAAAGGAGAGTTGAGCAAACCCTCCTTTTGAGACATAAGAATGAAATATGAAAATAAATAATATAGATTATTTAGTTATGAACAACAAATCTATACATTTTTTTTAATAAAACAAATAACACTCTTTTTTTTTATATTATCTTATCTTAATACAAAGCTAAAAATAACCTCTAGGTTTTTAAGAGCCATCTATATCAGCCATGTCAAATCTTGACTTCGTTCATGTCGTCTAAAAATCCTGTACCAAAGTAAACAGTTATGTAGTGATGTGTATTTTTTTTTAATAGATTTGTATATAACACTAAGCACATTTAATCGTTAACATAGTATCAATGAAAGTATCAGTAGCAATACCAGAATCACTAAAAGACATTAAACTATCTCAATATAGTAAGTGGTTAAAAATATCAAAAGACCAAGATAATTCAGTATTCTTACAGCAAAAGATGATAGAGATATTTTGTAATATCCCTCTTAAAGCTGTTAATCATATTAAAGTCAAAGATGTAGAATACATCTGTAGTAAAATTGTTAATTCACTAGAGGAGAAACCTAAGTTTAAAAATAGATTTAAAAAAGAAAATAAAGAATATGGTTTTATTCCTCAGCTTGACAATATGTCTTTTGGAGAATATGTAGACCTAGACACCTATTTGTCTGATTGGGAAACTATGGATAAAGCTATGTCTATATTGTATAGACCTATAACTCACACAAAAGGAGATACTTATACTATTGAAGATTACGAAAAAGCAGATAAATACGATATGAAAAATCTTAGTTTAGATATAGTATTTGGTTGCATGGTTTTTTTTTACAATTTAAGGAAAGAATTACAGAATCATATCCTGAACTATTTGGACAATCAGGAGATAGTCAAACAACGACCAGAACTTATGGCTTTAGTCAGAAGTGGGGTTGGTATCAGTCAATCTATGGATTGGCAAAAGGCGACATTATGAATTTTAAAAGTGTTTCTAAATTAGAATTACATGAGTGCTTAATGTACTTATCTTTTGAAAAAGAGAAAAATCAAATAGAAGCAGACATGATTAAAAAAGCATATAGGAAATGACAAGAGAAGAAATATTTAATCACCTCAGCGACAGGAATTTAATAGACCAAAATCATCATGTGATATTAGTAGATGGTTTTGAAGATGCTTTTCTTGGAGTAACAGCTATAAAACCTGTGAAAGTAATATACGATTATTGGAACTGTTTAGATATTTTAATTCAAAGAGAGGGATTAGATTTTGACATGGCTATTGATAATCTAGAAGAATTTATTAATCAAGATTTAGGAGAACAAACTCCATTATACATTAAACAAATATGAAAAGTTTTTACGATATAGCAAACAAGATAAAAGATGTAGTATCAGCAGAGCCATTTAACAATGAGATGACTTTTGGGGATATAGCAGAAATAGATTTAAAGAAACAATCTTTATTTCCATTATGCCACCTCATGATAAACAATGCTACAATACAAGAAAACTTTGTCAATTTTAATGTTACAATATTTTTTATGGATTTAGTTGATATATCAAATGAATCAACAAGAGATTATTTCAGAGGCAATGATAATAAGTTTGACATATTAAATACACAACTTGCTCTTGCAACTAGAGTTATAAGAGTTTTACAAAAAAACGATTTGTACACATCAAATTTTCAACTTACAGAAAATGCAACATGTGAGCCTTTTACAGAAAGATTTGATAATGTTTTAGCAGGGTGGGCTGTTACTCTAACAATAGGAACTAAAGATGAAATGACTTATTGCTAATGGGGGTAAATTTAGATAGAGTATTAAAAGAGTTTGGAAACTATGTTGTTAAAAATGCAAAAGGTAATTTAGCATCTGGTGGACACAATACATCAGGAAGATTATCTGACAGTATAGGATATAAAGTAAGAGATACTAAAATCACTTTTGAGTTTGAGCAGTATGGAGAGTTTTTAGATAAAGGAGTTAATGGAGTTAGAACAGTTAAGAGTGATACACCTTATTCTTTTACAACTAAAATGCCACCTGCTAGAAGTTTAGATAAATGGACTGTTAAAAAAGGTATTGCTCCAAGAGATAAAAAAGGTAGATTCATTCCTAGAAAAAGTTTGAATTGGATTATTGCAAGAGGTATATTCAACAACGGAATTAAAAGAACTTTATTTTTTACAAAACCATTTGAAGAGGCACAGAAAAAATATTATGATAAAATTATAGGAGCATTCTTTGATGATAACAAACAAAAATTAGAAGATTAATGAGCACAATAATTAGAACAAGAAGCCCTTTCTTTATAAGAACACCACAAGTAACGGATGTTACGTTAGCATATTTCCAATTAAACTTAACAATATGGAAAGGAGCGTCAGGCAGTATTACACAATGTAACGATGTTTATGAACAATATACATTTACAAAAAAACCTTTGCCTAGTGAAGGGTCTGTTACATTTGAAGTTTCAGAAATAGTACATAATCATTTAGAACAAAGCTTCAATGGAACTTACACTACATCTGCTATTAATCAATCTCTTTGGGTATCACTTTCAACATCAGCAAGAACTTCTGAGGGTGCAATTATAGGTACAGCAACATCAAACACTTATTTAGCACAAGAGGGTTTTAATAGATTTAAAGAGGGGGTGAATTATACAACTGAGCCATCAGTTATGATTACAGGAAATTATGTGCAATATTCACAAGGCACTACATTATACATACCACTAAACAATGAAACAGTTGGCTCACTTAAAATGTATTTCAGCAATGGTACTACTCAGAATGATGATTTTGCAGATAATGGACAAAGCACACAAAAAATAAAATATGCATCTTATGCTACAAGTACAAATGTTCCAACAAAAGTAGAGGCTTATTCTGGAACTGGCTCAACAGGAAGTTTATTAAAAACAATAACATGTGAAGCTGTAGAGGAATGTAAATATGGAATTAATAAAATTACTTTCTTAAATAGATGGGGAGCTTTACAAGAGCTTTTCTTTTTTAAAAAATCTATTTCTTCTATGGATGCAACTAGAGAAACATTTAATAGAAGTATTTTTCAAGCTAGAGTTGTGCAGATAACAGATGCAGGAGATGGTACTTGTGCAGACAACATTACTTATAATCAAATGAATGTTAATGAACACGTCAAGAAAACTTTTAATTCTCAAGCTATTGAAAAGATTGCCTTGAATAGTGGATTTTTAAATGATGATATGAATACAAGTTTTCAAGAATTAATGCTTAGTGAATACATTTGGCTAACAGGCTCAGATGGTGTTATAAATCCTGTTAATCTTGTAGATAGTAGTTTCACAAATAAAACAAGTGTGAATGATAGATTAGTAAGTTATCAAATGACATTTGAAATTTCTGCTCCATATATAAACCAAATTAGATAATGAATAAATTATCATTATACATAAAGCCCTCAATAAATCCAAATATACAAACTGGCACAGAAGAAGATGAGAATTTTCATCAAGTTGATTTAATGGAAGAAGAGCTAATTTCTGTAACTTCTGTTATCAAAGATGTTAGAGATTTAGATAAATTATTTACTGATTTTTCTAGACAATTTAATTTACCATCTAGCAAGAGCAACAATAAAATTTTTAAGCATTGGTATAATCCAGATGTAGATTATTTTGATTGTAATAAGTTTGCTGATGCTAGAATATTCTTAAATCATCAACCATTTAAAGAAGGTAAAATACAATTAAATAGTGTTACTATGCGTAATAACAAAGCATCTATTTATAAGATTACTTTCTTTGGTAATGTCTCAGATTTTAGCAAAAAAATAAAAGATACAGAACTCTCAGATTTAGAGTGGTTAAATAACTTCAATCATCAAGCAACTGACACAGGAGTAAGAGCAGGTCTTGAATCTGGTATTACAACAACTGTTGATGGGGTTACATATACAAAAGGTGTTACATATCCATTATTAGCTCATTCTCAAGCGTTTCTATATAGTGATACTACTGAGCAAAGTAATGGTATGAATCTGTCTACAAATGGAAGCAATACAGACAGGAGAGGGGTTTGTCCAGAAGATTTAAAACCTGCAATAAGAGCTTCTATAATTATTAAAGCAATAGAAAACTATTTTGGTATAACTTTTAAAACAGGTAAATATCCACACCCTATCAATGGAGATGACTTGTTTTTTAGTTCTACAGCATTTACTGATTTATATATGTGGTTGCATAGAGAAAAAGGTAAGATGGCAACAGGTGGGTATTATGTAGCTAATCAACCAAGTGATTATACAAACACTTCTGGAGATACAGAGTTATTACCATCTCCTGCAGGTACAGCCTCAACAACTAGTGGTTATGGATATTTCTCTACAGGCACAGGTATATTCTATTTAAGAATGACTGATTACAGGCCTCATGTTCAATACAAGAAAAATCAATTTAGATATAAAATAACTATAACACCCTCTGGTGGATTTACTTCTACACAATATGATTTACAAATTCTAAATGGAAAAAAATGGTCAGTAATATCTGAAAAGAAAAATATATCAGGAACACAATCTGTTACATTTGAAACAGGATTTGATGCTTATGGAAAGACAAACCCTATAGAATCATATCAACAATATTTTGATGCTGACCCTTTTAGCTTTGTGCCTGTTACATATAGATTAATTTCAGAAGGCAGTATTCAATTTGGAGCAGAAATAGAAGTTACTAGAAACGTGAATTATATTTATGGTAGCACAACAGAAACATTTGAACACACTCTAACAGCAACAAACTCATCTACAACTTTAACTCCTCAAGAAGCACTTGTTACAATTACAGACAATGTTCCCAAGATAAAAGTTAGAGATTTTCTTTCTGGATTATTTAAAACATTTAATTTAGTTGCACATATAGAAGAATTAACAGGAGAAATAATTGTTCAAACTCTAGACCAATATTACTCACAAGGAGAACAAATAGACATAACAAAATATATACATACTGACACACATGAAATAAGCTCTGTTATACCTTACAGCGATATTGAGTTTAAATATAAAGAGCCTAAAAGCATTTTAGCAGAACAGCATAATCAATTATTCAATAAGCAATATGGAGAATTATCATATACAGCTAATTCAGATACAAGTAATCAATATAATTTTGAAGCTCCATTTGAACACATGAAGTTTGAGAGATTATTTAATTTAGGAACAACAAATTTAACAACTTTACAAACAGGCTCATTTTTAAATCAAGACTTGAAAGCATCAATAGGAGCACCTGTATTTATGTATTGTATAAATAGAAACATACAAAGTGATGGTAATAGAATAAACTTTATAGAAAGTACAAGGTCTAGTGATACACTAGGTGCTTTGATGCCTGTAGCTACAACCGTATCTTCACTTAACACGTATATATATCCTAGTAATACAAATGAGGCAGGAACTTCTACTACAGCACCAGCGTTTTGTTTACATTTTGGCTCTGCAGTAGATGAGTTTAATTTTACAGATTATGGTGGCAATAATAATAGTCTGTTTCAATTATATTATCAAAACTATATTACTAGAGTTTTCAATAGAAAAGCTAGAATGTTTAGTATGACAGCTACTCTACCTCTTGAGATTTTAGTTAGGTTAACATTAAATGACTTAATAGTTGTGGGAACTAGAGCATTTACAATTAACAAAATGACAACTAAATTACAGTCAGGAGAAACAACTTTTGAATTATTAAACGTACCAGATTATGATGTATTTGACACTAACATACAAATGAATTATAGCACAAGTAGAGCATGTCAAAACGCATCAGATTTAACACCTACGTTCAGCCCATCAGGAGGGACGTTTACATCAACATAATATGAATATAGAATACATTATACAAGCCCTAGATTTATGCAGACAAGAAGGTCTTAGAGATGAGCATATAAATATCGCTTTAGGAAAATATAAAACACCTGAATCTTGGAAAGAAGTTAGAAACTATTTAAACTTAAGATATGGAAAAAAAGACTCTTGAACTAGATGTAAAAACAAAAAAAGCAGAAGCTAATTTAGGTTCTGTTGTAGAAGCTATTGAAAAGCTAACTGAAAAACTAACAGAATCAAAAGGAGAAGCTGAGGGGTTAGGAAATACTCTTGACAAACCTGCAAAGAAAGGTGTCTTTAAAAGATTAGGTGGTGGTATAAGAGGAGTGTCAAAAGGTCTTGGTGGCATGGCAAAAGCAGCTGGTATCTTTGGACTTATAACTTTAGCAGTTGGAAAGCTTGTAGATTTATTAAAAACAAGTCAAGTTGTAGTTGATGCATTTGCTGTTGGATTTGAAGCTATTGAATTAGTTTTTTCAGCATTATCAAAAGCATTAACAAGTGTTTATGAAAACGTATCTAAAAATACAGAAAACTTTGATGCTCTAGGAAAAGTGTTAAATGGAATCCTAACAATAACATTAACACCTATGAAGGTAGCTTGGCAAGCAATACAGGCAGGAATTGTAGGAGCTCAACTTGCTTGGGAAAAATCTTATTTTGGAGACAAAGACCCAAAGAAAATAAAAGAGCTTGAGGCAGAGCTAGAACAAATTGGACAAAACTTTGTAGAAATAGGAAAAGATGTAGTACAGGCAGGAGCAGATATAGTTAATAATTTTAGTGAGGCAGTTACTGAAACTGTGCAAATAGGTTCTCAAGTTATTGAAGAAGTAAGCAAAATAAATGTTAAATCAATATTAGACCAAGCAAAAGCTAATGTTGAGTTTGAGAAACAAGCTAAGATTTCAGCAGCGAAAAATGCTGGTATCGTTGCAGAGTATGAAAGACAAGCAGAAATACAAAGGCAAATTAGAGATAATACAGAATTAGATTTAAAAACTAGAGCAGAAGCAAATGATAAAATAAAAGGAATATATGCAGAGCAAAAAAAGTTATTGCTTGAGAATGCACAAATTCAAATAGATTTAGCACAAGGAGCAGTAGATAAAGCAGAAGATAATGTAGAGGCTCAAGTTGCATTGATACAAGCACAAAACGAATATAAAGCAGTTTTAGAGTCAGTTAATTCAAAGATGAGTGAGTTTAAAACTAATGAAACTACTCTAAGGAGAGAAAATCTTGACTTAATAAACTCTGAAACAGAAGCAGAAAATCAAAGAACTATTGCTAATAGTAGAGCAAATGCTGACATGGTAGATAGTGCTATGGGTAGATTATTAGCCCACCAAGCAATAGATGCACAAGAGGCTGAGATGGAGAGAACAAGATTAGAGGAAAAGGTTGCAATGTTTAAAGCAGGTACTCAAGCTAGACAAGATGCAGAGAATGAATTACAAACTCATCTTTCAGAAACAGAAAACCAAGCACAAGCCAGAAGTAAAGAAATTAACGCTCAAAGAATAGCAGATGAACAGGCAGTACAAGATGCAAAATTTGCACTAGCAAGTTCAGCTCTAGGCTCATTGCAAGGACTAACAGATTTGTATGCTAAAAAAGGAGAGGAACAGGCAAAGAAAGCATTTGCAATAAATAAAGCATTAAGCATGGTACAAGTAGGATTAAACACAGCACAAGCTATTATGAAAGTAGCTGCTGAAACTACAGACGTAACTCCTGTTCAAGCATTTAGAACAGCAAACATGATAGCAATGGGTGTGGCAGGGGCTGTGCAAATAGCAACCATAGCTGCTACAAAATACAAATCATCAGCACCTACTAAAGCACCCACAGGCAGTATGCAAGGTGGTGGACAAGCATCTACAACTGCAAACTTTAATGTAGTTGGACAAAGCAATGCTAATCAAGTAGCAACAGCTCTGGCTAACCAACCACCAACACAAGCTTATGTAGTTTCTGGCGATGTAACTACAGCACAACAATTAGAAAATAATACAATAACACAGGCAACATTCCCTTAAATATAAAAACATGGATATAGTAGAATTAATATTAGACGAAGAATCTCTAGAACTTACAGGCATAGATGCTGTGAGTATAGTAGAAAACCCAGCAATAGAATCAGATTTTATTGCATTAAAAAAACAAGAAATACAACTTGCAAAAGTAGATGAAGAAAAAAGAATACTGATGGGTGCTGCACTTATCCCTAACAAACCAATCTTTAGGAAAAAAGATGATGATACATTTTATGTATATTTTTCTAGAGATACTGTTAGGAGAGCAAGTGAATTATTTTTTATGAATAGCAAACAGAACAATGCAACACTAGAACATGAAATGGAAATACAAGGGTTAAGTGTAGTAGAATCTTGGATAGTAGAAGATGAGAATATGGATAAAAGCAAAACTTATGGCTTTGATGTTCCTAAAGGCACTTGGATGATTTCTATGAAAGTAGAAAATGAAAATGTTTGGGAAGATTATGTTAAAACAGGGCTAGTTAAAGGATTTAGTATTGAGGGATATTTTGCTAATAAAGGAGAAGTCAAAAGAAACGATATGAGTGAAATAGAATCTCAAAAAAAACTAGATGAAATAATTGATTTATTGAAATAATAGCTCAAAACTATAAAAAAAAAAATGAAAAAAAACAGAGGTTTTGTAACACCTAGCAGAACAAGTCCTAAGAATACTAAAAGAGGTTGTTTATGTTCAGATGGTAAAAAATACAGCAGAAAATGTTGTGATGGCAGTCTACAAGCACAGGGTATTGGTAATATTACAGGTGCTCCATAAAAAAAGAGTGTAAAAAACATAACACTTATTAATCTCAATCGTTGTCATTGTATATCCCTTAATATATTACAATGAAAGCAAACGATATACTAGATAAAATCAAGAATATTGTTGGTATAGAACTTTCTGATGAATTGAATTTAACAGAAGTTAAACTTGAAAATGGAACTATTTTAGTTGCAGAAGAATTTAGCTCTGGTAAATCTGTATTTATCAAAACTGAGGATGAAGAAGTTGCCTTGCCTATTGGTGAATATACATTAGAAGATGGCAAACTTTTAATCGTTAAGGAAGAAGGTCTTATAGACAGTATTGTTGATGCTGTAGAAGAGGATATGTCTGAAAAAGACGTTGAATTAGAAAACAAAAACCAAAATCCAGAAAACATGGAAGAAGAAAAAAAAGAAGCTCCTGAACAAAAAGAGGAGAAAATGGAAAAGTATGTTACCAAAGAAGAATTTACTAAAGCTGTTGAAGAAATAAAAAATGCAATAGAAGAAGTAAAGAATGGTAATGAAGCTAAAGATGAGGAGAAAAAAGAAATGAATGAAGAAGTACCTGCTAAAGAAGAATTATCAGCAGTTGCTCCATCTCCTGTTAAGCATAACCCTGATGCTGAAGTTAAACAAACATTTAACTATAAGATTTCAGGAAACAGAGAAACAACTACTAGAGATAGAGTTTTTAACAAAATTTTTAACAGCTAAAATTTAAAAAAATGGCGACAACAACAAGTATAACAAGCACGTATGCAGGAGAATTTGCAGGAAAATATATTTCTGCAGGATTATTATCTGCTACTACTATTGAAAATGGAGGTATTGAAGTAATGCCTAACATTAAATATAAGTCCACAATGAAAAAAGTGGCTACTGATGCAAATGTAATTAAGAACGCTTCATGTGATTTTGATGCCACTGCAACAGTTACTCTAACAGAAAGATTAATTCAACCAGAGGAATTTCAAGTGAACTTACAATTCTGTAAACAAGATTTTGTTTCTGATTGGGAGGCTGCACAGATGGGATTTTCTGCTTATGATAATCTTCCACCTAAATTTTCTGATTTCATAATAGCTCACGTAGCAGGTTTAGTTGCTGAGAAAAATGAAACAAACATTTGGGAAGGTGTAACTGCAAACGCAGGTGAGTATGATGGATTAGTAACATTAGCATTAGCTGATTCTGACGTTGTAGACGTCGCTTCACACGCTGCCGTTACAAGTGCAAACGTAATTGCTAAGCTAGGAAGTATCGTAGATGCTATCCCATCAGCACTTTACAACAAAGAAGATATGTTCTTATATGTATCTCAGAATATTGCTAGAGCTTATGTAAGAGCTCTTGGTGGTTTTGCTACAGATATTGGTGCAAATGGTGTTAATACACAAGGCACACAATGGTACACAGCAGGTGGTGGTTTATCATTTGATGGAGTAAAAATCTTTGTTGCAAATGGACTAGCAGATGATACAGCAATGGCTGCTCAAAAATCCAATTTATATTTTGGTACAGGACTATTAAACGACATGAATGAAGTTAAAGTTCTGGATATGAGTGACTTAGATGGTTCTCAGAATGTGAGAGTTATCATGAGATATACAGGTGCAGTACAATATGGAATAGGTTCTGACATCGTTCTATATCACGCATAAGATTAATTAATAACAGGGAGCTGAAATGCTCCCTTTCTTAAACTGAAAAATTATGGCATGTGATTTAACCAGAGGTAGAAAAGTCCCTTGTAAAGATGTCGTTGGAGGTTTAGTCAGAGCATGGTTTGTAGACCATGGAGACTTAGGCACAATAACTCTAACAGCAGATGCAGTTACTGATGCTACAGGTACATTTACAGCATTTCAATATGACTTGAAAGGTACTAACAGCATGGAATCAGCAATTACATCTTCAAGAGAAGCTGGAACTACCTTTTTTGAAACAACAGTAACATTAACCTTACCAAAATTAAGTAAGGAAGATAATGCTGAATTGAAACTATTAGCGTATGGGAGACCTCATATTGTTTTAGAAGATAGAAATGGAAATTTCTTATTAGTAGGAAAAGACCATGGGTGTGAAGTAACAGGTGGAAGTATTGCATCTGGAACAGCATTTGGAGATATGTCTGGATATAGCTTAACTTTAGCTAGTTCTGAAACATTACCTCCTAACTTTATAGACAGTGCAACTACAGCTAATCCTTTCGCAGGATGCTCATCAGCTACTGCTACGATTACTGTAGGAACAAACAGCTAAAAAGATACACATTTATAGTGTTTATTTGAAATATAGTTTGATTATGAGGGGGGAGATTTGTGTACTCCCCTCTTTTTTTTTAGATTAGATGAATATATTAACAAAGACAGGAACAAGAAATATAAATTTTATACCTAGTGAAACAATATCTGGGAGTAAAACATATAGTATTGTTATAAAAAATGAGGGTCAAAACAAAACAATCATGAGTGATACTACAGCAACATTTTCAGAACTTGCATATTACTATCAATATTCTACTACTCAGGCTCTTGATGAAAATACTTATTACACAATTACGATAACTAACTCTACAGACAATGTAGTAATTTTTAAAGATAAAATGTACTGCTCAAATCAGACACTTTCAGATTATGAAATAAGCAATGGTGTCTATATAGAACAAAGTACAGGAGATAACGAATTTGTTTATTATGGATAACTTGCATTTAATACAATTAGCACAATATGAAAAACCATCTATTCAAGAAGATAAGAATAGAGATTGGATAGGAATAGGAGATGAGAATAATTACTATCAATGTCTTATTGATGCATACATGAATAGCACAACTAATCAAGCTGTTATTAATGGAATAGTAAATCAAATTTATGGAAAAGGATTAGATGCTACTGACTCATCAGAAAAGCCAGAGCAATATGCTCAAATGAAATCAATATTAAAAAATGAATGCTTAAGAAAAGTATGTCAAGATTTAAAATTACTAGGAGAAGCAAGTTTTCAAATAACATACGCAGGTAATAAAATATCAGCTATAACACACTTTCCACGTGAAACATTACGTGCTGAAAAAATGGATGATGGTGGAGAGATTAAAAATTATTACTATGCTCCAGATTGGACAAAAGTTGATAAAAGAACAGAATTAAAAAAGTTTCCAGTTTTTGGCTCTACAAAAAAAGGAAATGAAATATACATTATAAAGAGATATGTTACAGGATATTATTATTACAGCCCTGCTGATTATAACTATGCCTATGCTACTCTAGAGGAAGAAATTGCAGACTACTTAATCAATGATACACAGAATGGTTTTTCAGGAACTAAGGTTGTTAACTTTAATAATGGTGTGCCAGATAGAGAAAAACAAGTATCTATTAAAAATGATGTGATGAATAAACTCACAGGCAGTCATGGAGAAAAAGTTATTGTTGCTTTTAACAATAATAAAGAGAGCATGACTACAGTTGAGGACATACCTTTAACTGATGCACCTGCACATTATGAGTATTTATCTAGTGAATGTTCTAGAAAAATTATGCTTACTCATAGAGTTACATCTCCATTATTAATTGGATTAAGAGATGGCTCTGGTGGTCTAGGTAATAATCAAGATGAAATTGTTACTGCACAAAGATTATTTACAAACACAACTATAAAACCTTATCAAGATTTAGTTGTAGAATGTTTAGAAATGATATTAGCTACTAATAATATTGCTTTAAATCTATATTTTAAAACAATAGAGCCTTTAGAGTTTAAAGATTTGACTAACGTAAATAATAAAGAAGCAGAAGAAGAAGAAACAGGAGTTAAAGATGATGATGGTTTTTCTATGGAAATGTTAATGAATAAACATGATAAATGTTGTCTAAGTGAAGATGAAGATAGTGATGTTTTGAATGAAGCATTAATGTTATTAGATGGAGAAGTAATAGATTCTAGTATAGATGAAATTGTTGACATAAGAGATGTTTCTGATGATAACGATAGCAATGATGATTGGGCAAGTAATATGATACAATTAGCTGTATCTGTAAAAAGTGATACTCCAATTAAAAATGCTCCTAACAAAGAATCTAATCTTGATAAGAGTTATTACAAAGTTAGGTACAAGTACAATGTTGGAAGTGGAAAGGGAGCAAGTGGAGAAAGCAGAAAATTCTGTCAGGAAATGATGGCTAGAAGTAAAAGAGGTGTTGTTTATAGATTAGAGGATATTGACAAAGCATCTAGGCAAATGAATTTTAAAGCTGCTGAATTACCTACGCATAAAGGAAAAAATTATGACCTTTTCAAGTTCAAAGGTGGAGTTTATTGCAGACATAAATGGCAACAAGTTCTTTATAAAATGAAAACTACTTCTGCTTATGAGGGAAAAAAAGGAAGTAAATCTTTAGCAGATTATAACATAGTTAAATCAATACCAAAAACATATCAACCAACCCCTACAGGCAGAAAACAAGCTGTGAAAGCTCCTGTTAATATGCCTAACAAAGGACATCACCCAAATTATAAAACAAAAACAAAATGAAAACAAATTTAAAAGCTGTCTATAGACATTTAGACACAAACTTAAGCAAACAAGAAAAAATAGAGTTAGGATTAATTCAAGATGGACAGCAATCTGCAGAACAGTTGTTAGATATTTCAAGAGAATTAGTAGGATTAGCAGGTTCTATAAATAGAATTAAAGTGAGTGTTAAATCTCTTGCTCAAGATGGAGCAGAACAAGAAAAATATTTACAGCGAGTAACAGCACAAATAACTAGCATTAATAAAGAGTTAGGAATTAAAACTAAAGTTCCTGAGCTTTCTAAGATGGAAGATGCTATTGATAAATTTCAAGCTTCTTTTAATTTAATAGATTCTATAGCCAAAATAAAAGTATAACATGAGCAAAGCACTTTTTGTTACAAGACAAGACATCTCAGTATTCACATCAGCAAATGGAAACATTGATAATGATAAAATACTTCCATACATAAATATTGCTCAGGATGTGCATATACAAAACTATTTAGGAACAGATTTATATAATAAAATACAATCTGATATAACTGCTAATCCTCAAACTTTAGTAAATCCATATTTAGCTTTGTTAAATGATTACATAAAACCTATGTTATTACATTGGAGCATGGTAGAGTATCTTCCATACGCAGGGGTCAACATTGCAAATGGTGGAATATATACAAAAAATCCTGAGAATAGTACATCTTTAACAAAAGAGCATGTAGATAGTTTAGTAGAAAAAGCAAGACAAACAGCACAATTTTATACTCAAAGATTTATAGATTACATGCAGAGTGGTGTTGCACCTACATCATTTCCTGAATACTATAGCAATACACAAGCTGATATGTATCCAGATGATGTTGCTGATGATTATGGTTGGGTATTGGGAAACTAAACATTAAAAAATTAAATTATGCCAGATAATGATATAGGATGGGGACAAGCATCAGTCAATAACGACATTGGCTTTGGGAAAGGAGCGACTAACAACGATATTAACTGGGGAGCAATACACGCTGACTCTCCCAGTGGAGATACAAACCTTGTTGGAGCAGGTGGCTCTAGTTTTACAAACACTAGGTCTCTTGAATTAGATGGTGTAAACGATTATATTTCTTTCACAGAAACTAAATTCATGAGTGGAGATAATGAAGCAAGTTATTCATTTTGGATAAAACCTGACACTTATGGTGGTGCAAGTAATTATGGTTATATAATAGCAGGTAGCTCTGCAGTAAAAGGGGGAATTGCATATAGTGAGGGTGGAAGTGCAGGAAGCCACTATGCTGGTCAAATTTATTACTATAATGGCTCATCAGGTATTTTCACAGGAGTTACTATAACACATAGTGTTTGGAATCACATTGTGTTAGTATTTGAAACAGGTGGAACTTTAAAAACTTATGTGAATGGCTCTTTAGCAGGTACAAACACAGGGGTTACTTTTGGAGCAAATGCTAACAACTTTGACAGAATTGGAAATCTTGGTACATATTCTCATTATGTAAATGCAAAAATGGATGAATTTGCTATATGGAGTTCAGCATTAACAGCATCAAATGTAACAACCCTTTACAATAGTGGAGTGCCAAATGATATAGCTTCTTTAAGCCCTGTATTATGGTATAGATTTGAAGAGGGTAGTGGCACAAGTGTAGCAGATTCAGGCTCAGGAAGTTTAACAGGAACATTGGTCAATGGAGCAACATTCTCAACAGACGTACCAAGCTAAATGGGATTAGTTATAAATAGCACTACAGGGGTTATTGATGTATCAGCATCAACAGCAGGAACTTATACAGTTTCTTATACTGTTGGAAGTGATGTTGCTACTCAAACTATCACAATATTAAGCACCCCTACTGCAGGAATCTCAGGTGATACAAGTTATTGCTCAGGCACAGGTGGAGTTACATTGGCCTCTACAGGTGGAACAGGTGGAGATACTTATGCGTGGACAAAAAATGGAAGCTCTACAGGTCAAACAACATCATCAATTACAGGACAAACAAATGGAGTTTATACTGTTCAAATCACTAGAACAACAGATGAAGAAGGTTGTTCAGATACTTCAAGTAATTTTACTGTTACAGAAAACCCATCACAAGATGCAAGTTTTGCTTATCAGCATAGTAGCTATGCGACTGATGGAACAAACCCTACTCCTGTAATAACAGGCGATACAGGTGGAACGTTTTCAGCATCTCCAAGTGGATTGAGTATTGATGGAGAAACAGGTCAAATAAATTTATCTGAAAGTTCAGTAAATAGTTATACTGTTACCTATGGTCTTGGTGCTCCTTGTCCAGCAACTTCAACACAAACTGTAGGAATTACAGCACCAGCATTTGCAAACACATACAGCACTCAATATGATGGCTCAAATGATTATGGTCAGAGTGCAAGAAGTACTAGTGCATTGTCTGGTAGTTACACTCATTCAATTAGTGCTTGGGTAAGATTTACAGGAACATCAACTTTATATCCTATTGCTCACTCTTGGGTAAATCCTTATTATACATTTATTTTGAGATATTACGATGGTAAATTCCAATATTACGTAAGAGGAAACAACAATACAACTGTTAGTGCGAATTGGACTACTTCAATTACATTGAATCAATGGTATCACGTTGCAGCAGTTAAAGATGGCACTACTATGAGGTTATATGTTGATGGAAGTCAAAGAGCAACAGCAAGTGTTTACTATCAAACAAAAGCCAACGCAAGTGGAAATGATAAAGTGATGGGTGCTTATGGAAGTTGGTATGGACAAGGACAAGTTGATGAACTTGCTTTATGGACAGGAGTAACTTTAAGTGCCTCTGATGTTACAACAATTTATAATTCAGGAAATGGTGCTATTGATTTAGATGACCAATCATTTAATAGTCCACATAATTGGTGGCGTATGGGCGATAATGATAGTGGAACAGGAACAACTATAACTGACCAAGGCAGTTTTGGTAATAATTTAACATTGTATAACGGAGCTAGTATTGTTTCAGTAGTTCCTTAAAAAAGAAAAAATGAGTTTAACATATAACACAATAAACATAACAGATTTAAGTAATATTGATTTTACACAAGTGAAAGAAACAAGCTCTGAAACTATAAGAAAATCAATAGATGAAACACAATTTACTATTAAGTGGGAAACACAACCAAGTTTTTTAACAGATGAAACTGTTGTGCCTTTAGGAACTTACACACATGAAAAATGCTTAGAATTGATGGCAACAGATTTTTGGCAAGAAGATGAGATTATGCCTCCAGATGATGAACTATAAAACAAAAATTAGAATGGATGACCACAGTTTAATAATGGTAATAAGCACACTTGTTGGTGCGTTAGGAATTAAGGAAATTTGGGGTATTGTAAAACAAAAAATTGATATAAATGCTAAAAAAGATGAAAGAGAAGATAATTTTTATGCAAGACAAATTGAAGAACTTACGTCTAAGATTGGTCAACTTGAAAAAAAGATTGAACTCCTTATTGAAGAAAATATTGCACTAAAAGTAAAAATTGAAAGAATGCAGAGTAGATTAGTAAACTCTGCTAAAAAAAAAGTAAATAAAAAAAGAAATCATGAGGAAAGTTGATAAAATAATATTTCATTGCTCTGCTACAATAGAGGGGCAAAATATAAGTGTTGAAACTATCAGAGAGTGGCACGTAAAAGGCAGGGGTTGGTCTGACATAGGGTATCATTATTATATTGGAATTGATGGCAAAATATATTCTGGTAGACCTGTATCACGTTCTGGAGCTCACACAAAAGGAGAAAATGAAAACAGCATTGGTGTATGCTATTGTGGTGGATTAAACTCTAATAAAAAAGCAAAAGACACTAGAACAGAAGCTCAAAAAACAGCAATAATTAAATTAATAAAAACTTTAAAAAACATATACCCAAATGCATCACTACATGGACACAATGAATTCGCAAACAAAGCATGCCCTTGCTTTAACGTACAAGAAGAATATGCTGAATTACAGCCTAAAGGATTCAAAAAACCAAACAAATCAAAAAGGTCTGGAGGAATTGATAAAAAGTCTTGAGGATATTCCTGTTCCAGAAAGGACATGCAACATAGATGATAATAATTGTGAAAGTTGTTCAGGATGAAAAAGAAATTTAAAGATACAAAAATTGGTATTTTCTTAAAAGAAAAAGCACCTGCAGTTTTAGATATTGTAGGAGATGTATTACCAGACCAAGGTGCGTTAGGTATTGTTAAAAATTTAATTGATAAAGAGCCTGATTTAAGTGCAGAAGAAAAAGCACAAATACATAATCAGCTTGTAGAGTTTTACAAACTAGAAGTAGAAGATAGAAATTCAGCAAGGGAAAGAGAGGTTAAAATGATAGAGGCTGGTTCTGATGATTGGATGATGAATCTAACAGGTATTATTGGTCTTGGCTCTTTTGCTTTTTTAGTGTTATCAATAGTATTTATAACTGTGCCAGAAACTAATGCTGAATTATTAATACATACTACAGGTATTGTAGAGGGAATTGTACTATCAATAGTAGGATATTACTTTGGCTCTATGCGTAAAAAAGATTGATTTATTATTTTTTTTGTAGATTAGACAAATTTGTTTAATGAAAAGACACAATAATAGATTCAATGATAGTGGCAACCCAAGATATAGATTAAAACCTGACGAAGCAGAAATTATATATCAATACAGACGAGCAAAAGATGAATGCGAAAAGGAAGGTATTGACCCTAACACTTTACATTCAGGATGGATTAAGAATGAAAATGCTAGTTTGTATTTCCAACAACCAAAGCCTCAAGAGACAGATTTCAAGAAACTTGGAGAAGAACTACTGTCTGAGCTAAAACATTATAGCCCTAAATATCCAAAGATTAAAAGAACAGAAAATGAAGATGGTCATCTATTTTTTTGTTGCCCTAGTGATTTACACATAGGCAAATTATGTAAATCGTTTGTTAGTGGGGAAGAATATAACTCTCAAATCGCAGTTTTAAGAGCTTTAAGAGGCGTTCATGGATGTATTAATAAAGCAAGGGGTTTCAAAATAGATAAGGTCTTATTATTGTTATCTGGAGATTTATTACATGTAGATAGTTTTCAAAATACAACTACAAAAGGCACTCGTCAAGATACAGATGGTTTATTCAGCGATAACTTTATGTTAGCAAAAAGGTTAATGGTTGAAATAATAGAATCATTGATGCAAATTGCAGATGTGCATATTATGTTTACACCAGGAAATCATGACCATGTGTCTGGTTGGCTCATGGCTCAGATATTACAAACACATTTTAGGAAGTCAAAAAACATATCTTGGGATATTAGTCTGCAGATGAGGAAGTATTATAAGTATCATAACAATTTAATTAGTTCTACTCATGGAGATGCTGTCAAATGGAGTTTACTTCCTATGTTGATGGCAGATGAATCTCTAGATTGGAGTAGTACAAAGTATAGATATATGTTTACTCAGCATATACATCATAAGGTACAAGCAAAGAGTGATTTCGTTGGAGTAACGATGGAATCATTACGAAGCCCAAGCGAAGCAGATGCTTGGCATCACAAGTCTGGATATTCATCTAGCAATAATAAAGCAATAGAATCTTTTATTTTCAGTAAAAGAGATGGTCAAATTGCAAGAATCACACATCTTTTTTAAATAACCTAGAGGTTTTTTCTAGCTATCTTTTAGGTTTGTATTAAGATAAAATAAAAAAAAATAAAAAAAACTTGCTTAAAAATTTGTATTTATAAATATAATTATATAATTTAGCTATGAACTAAAAATTATAGAATGAAAAAAACAAAAACAAAAACAATAAAAAACCAAAAGAAAAAAACACTAGTATCTAAAGAATTTTATAACGAAGTAGAAAGCACAACTATGCTGTTACACAAATTAGATTACCCTCTTGATTTACTAATTGACCTATATAGAAATAATTTAACTAAATAAAAAAAAATGAAATTATTAAGAAAATCTAATATCTCAGGAATAATTTACCAACTATATTTAATAGGAGAAACTAAAGCAAATGGTTGGACTCATAAAATTTTAAAGAAAGTAACTTTAGAAAATGGTAGAGTAACAGAGCAAAGGTTTCAAGGATTTGTAACTGAAGATAACGGAGAAATAAAAATAGTTTTAGGACATAGATATAAATAAGTAAAAATGAAAAAAAATAGATTGATACAAACAATGACTAATATACCATTAGATGAGTTTGCAGAGTTATATAAGATTAAAACTAACACTGAGAGCTTAATTAAGTATATGCAAAAAGTAAAAGATGGCGAGCCATACGAATTTATGGTAGACGACATTATTGATAGAATGGAATGTTACCTATCTTATTATAACAAATATTATGATAGGACAACTAAAATAACATACGTAAAAGAGGGAGGTAAAAAATGAAAACATACATTTTTGACAAACTAGACACAGCTGATGGATATGAGATATATTGGCTACATGAACAAGGTAGAATAACTGATAAATTTGCAAATGACAATATTGACCCAGATGACTTATACTATTGTGAATACGCATTTGAAGAAAGATGCAGAGACATAGTTCTAGAATGCGAAGCAGATGGCAATGTTGATTACATTAATTACGCATTTGATGAAGATGAAATAGAGTTATGGAAAGCAGAACAAAGAGAATCTCAAGATTATTTTAACCAAATCTCTAATACATACCCTCATGCCTAGAAGTTACCCAATATGGATAGATGTAACAGCTTGTATCTATCAAGGAAGCAAGAGCTATGGTGCTAGAAATCGCAACTTACAACATATAAAGGTAGGAACAAGCGCAAGTAACTCCCACCAATTTGCTAAGCTAGAAACCACTAGAACAGAAAATAAAGATGGTACAGTAACATTCAATTTAGAAGTAGATGGTAGATTAATTAAAACAGCTACTCTAGACAAAAACGAACTAACAGTTAGAAAATATGTCTGATAAACACAACTTTAAAAGAAAACATATATACGTCCATGAAACAGAAACTTTATGGGTTGATAATGGAGAGTTACATATAATATGTGATAATGGACACATAGTCTGGAACATGGAAACGTTATACAATGACCTTCCTCACTTCCTTGATTTTTGCATCCAAGAACATAAGAAAAAAGAAAAACGAGTTAAGGATGAAATTGCAAATCTAATTAATTATCCTTATATTTATAAACATAAAAAAACAGAAAATGAGTAGAAACATATCATATACAACAAGGACTTTTTACGTACCTGCAGAGAAGATGGAAACACTAACCAAATTCCAGACAAAATGTAAAAAGAATGGCGAAAACTATAGTACAGCTATCATGAGATTTATGGAACAATACATAGAACAATGATACACTATCCACACCCACATAACGAGCAACACCACAATGAGAATATTAATGAGTGGTGGGCACATGAAACTACAAACTATTTAGAAGATAGGTTGAGAAACCTCATAGTTAAGTTGAAATGGAATAGAGGAGTGGTTAAGAGCATGGTTTCACGCAACGAATTTAATTTTAACGATAAGGAAATTCATCAAAACAGGATGGATAGATATATAGCAGAATTAAATCACATAGAAAAACAAATGAAAATGATTGGGATGCGATACAATCCTAAGCGTTTTCTAATAATCAAACAATCAATAATTAAAATCAAACAATATGAAAATAAAACAATTAGCTGAGAAGTATAATCTAAGTAAAGATGACTTCTGGCAACACAAACAATCAGGAAATTGGATATTAACACACGATGCCTGTATTAAGATAGCAGTAAAAGAAAATATACAATTTGGCAGACCAGATGTATTTAGAGATGACAATAGCAATGTGGCATTGTTAGGAGATGCAAAACGTGGAAACACAATAGCATGGTCAACAGGCGAAGCAGGTCCAAAGAATTGCAGAATGGCATACCCATGGGCGATGGCAGAAAAGCGATTAAAGGATAGATTAACATTACAGTTAGTAAATGCTTACGAGTTTGGAGTATATTCAGAAGTTGAAGCAGATGATTTCAAGAACAAATCATGAAGCCATTTAGAATACGTTGCTCAGCAATTTCTTGCATCATGACTAAACCTACAGGCAAAAGAATTGTGTCAGCAGGTACAGAAACGTTTCTTAAGAAATGGTACATTGAAAAAATCTATGATAGACAAAAAGAAGTTTATAGCAAGTATATGGATAAGGGTTTGACTATGGAAGATAATTCAATAGATTATATTGCAGAACAACTAGGATATAATGAACTATACAAGAATGATGAGTGGTTTGAAAATGACTACATGCATGGAACACCAGATGTTATTGCTGATGATTGCATTTTAGAGGTCAAAAATTCTTGGGACTGCTTTACTTTTCCTCTACTAGAAACAGAGTTAAAGAACAAAGATTACTTATACCAATGTCAAGCATATATGCATCTGACAGGGATAAAGAAAGCTAAGTTGATTTTTACTTTAATGGACACTCCTGAACATTTAATTCAAAAAGAATATAGATACGCAGGGGGAGACAATAATCCATTTGAGTATGAGCAATTTAGAGAAAAGTATCTTTACAGCAATGTAAAAGATGAACACAGAATAAAGATATTTGATATTGATTATGATGAAGAAATAATTGATGCTATAGAGCAAAGAGTTTTGTCCTGTAGAGAATATCTTGAAACAATTAAACTATAAATTAATAAACATGGAAAAACAAAAAACAGTATATTGTGGAGGTGGCAAAAAGATGGGAGCAGATTGGCTCTCAGTAACATTATGTCTAGACAAGGCAAAAGACCACTTCTTTACATACGAGGGTAAAACCTACGTAAAATTAAATGTCAACATAAAGGAAGAAAAAGACCAATACGATAAGGATGTGTCTTTGAGTGTAAATACTTACAAACCACCAACAGCAGAAAAGCAAGAGGTAGTTAGTTCAGATTTACCTTTCTGATGACAAGCGAGTATAAATACAGATACAAAATAGGGGATAAGGATAAAAAACTTATCCCTTTATTATTATCACAAGGCAAAGGAATTAGATATGTCTGTGATAAATATGGATTATCAAAAAGATTCATATCTAACAAATATTATTTACTCCTAAGAGCTAAAGGATGTAATTTAGGTGCAAAGAGAGTTCCATACTATGATAATGAAAATAGCTATGGAAAAAATACACACCACTACACAATGGATGAATTAAGTTTAGATGAGAAAAAAATATTAGATGAGTTATAAAGATAATTACGAAAAGAGAAAATATTATGGAAATGATTCTGAGAGAGTTTTGCTAGATTATTGCAAAGAACAAAAAATCAGATATGCAAATTTTGGAGTAGAGCCATATTTAGATAACAACGAAATTTCTTATAAACACCCTACCTATAGTCACATGGACAATAGGCTCAAGAAACAGCCAGATTATATTATCAATGCAAAAGATGATATAGTATTTGTAGAGTGTAAAGGCTCAGGAGTAAATGAAAACTTAGAATATGTTGTTAGACTAAAAGAAAAAGACATCAACGGATATGTCTATTGGCAAAATTTTAGACCTACTTACATTTTCATAGCATATAATTTTAATAAGAGTAAAATTCTTATTAGTTTAAATAAGATTATAGAAACAATGCATCTGGCAGAGCAAGAAGAATATCCAGATAACAAAATGAAATACAGAACAATTAAAATAAAAGATATAATAGATTATGACAGAATTACCATACTTTAAATTTTTCCCTAGTGAGTGGTTAACAGGGCAAGTAAGTTTTGAAGAACAGACTACAAAAGGAGCATTTGTAGATTTACTATGTTACTATTGGACAAAAGGTTGCAATATAACAGAAGACCAAATGCGTAAGATTGTAAAAAGACAACACAAAACTATCATACAGTCAGGCATTGTTAAGATTAATGATGGAAAAGTAGAGATTGATTTTTTAGATAAGCAACTACAAGAGAGGAGAGAACAGCAAGAAGTGAGAAGAAGAAATGGAAAAAAAGGTGGCAGACCAAAAAAATACATAGACCCATACTTGCAACACCCTAAATTATGAAAGCAAATAACACAGAAGCATTAAATTACTTGTATGATTTTGCTGAGGGTAAGATTAAACAAGGGCTAGGAATAGGTTGCATCCTAGATGATAATTGGAGATACAAGCAAGGAGAGTTTAATATTATATTAGGACTTGACAATGTAGGAAAGACAGCATTTACAATGTGGTATTTAACAGCATTGAGCATATTATACAAAAAGAGATGGTGCATTTGGTCAGGAGAAAATAGAGTTGGACAATTAAAAAGAGATGTGATACAATTTTGGAAAGGATATAAGCTAACAAGTATGAAAAGGAGAGAGATTGAGATATTAAACGATACAATAAATGAATATTTTACTTTCTTGGATAACAGAAGATTATACGACCACAAAGAACTACTTAAGATATTTGCTGATACAGAATGTGATGGATGTTTGATAGATCCATTAACAGGTCTTAACCATAATAGAATGATTAATCAATTTGATAGGAATTATAATATATGCAATGATGTACGAAACTTTTGTAATAAGACAAAGAAAAGTATATTCCTCAGCATACACCCTATGACAGAATCTGCAAGGAGAGTATTTCCACCAGAACACCCACTCGTTGGACATATACAACCACCAAGAAAAGCAGATTGTGAGGGTGGACAAGTATTTCCAAATAGAGTTGACAACCTTATGTGCATACACAGGTTAACAGGACATCCTGAATTATGGACTCAAACAGAAGTACACATATACAAGATTAAAGATAAAGAAACAGGAGGTGCTCCAACACCACTGGGTCAACCATTTAGGTTTGACTATAATGATGGAACAGGATTTACTATTGGAGGGGTAAATCCATTAAAAATAAAACAACTACAATTATGAGATACACATACGATGATATACAAAAGTTCATGGAATACACATCTTGGACAGATGAAAAGAAAATAGAAAAATTATTAGAGATAGATTGCAGTTTGTATTGCAATTTAGGTTCTGATTCAAAACAATACGAAAAAGATGAGGTCAGAAGAAAAAGCATTGACATTTATAGAACTATAAAAACACTAGACAGAAAACTAGGAGATGAGTTTTTATTAACAATGGACTTAAAACAATGATAGACATAGATTTTATACACGCAAAGAACAATTTAGAAATCCTTATTTACGAGGTTGAAAGCAAGTATAGAGGCAAAGATATACCTGCTATACATGAAAGTCGCTTAAACGGGCTAAAAACAGCTTTATCAACACTTTTAAAGCAGGATAATTATATAGAAGTTTTGAAAAAAGAAATAATTTCTATAAAATTGCAGAACATAGATGCTTATAAAGAAACAGCAAGACTTAAAAATAAACTTAATAAAGCATGGGGATAGCAGTAGTATTAACATTAACACACATGACCTGTTTTTTCATAGGGATATTAATTACTCACATTATTGAAAAAGGATTCAGGAAATAAAAAAAGAAGTTTAAATGAGTACAGGCAAACAAAAGACTCGTACTATATTAGTCCTCATACTCCTGTTGAGCGTAGTATTGCTCTTTTGTGTGATATATACCCTAACGATTCAGATTTAGGGAAAGAAATTAGAAAACATTTTAGTCCTTATGTTAAACGCAAATAAGAAAGGAAAAAGATTTGAATTAAGGATTGCTAAAGATTTGGCAAAAAGATTTGATAGTAATATTAGACGTACACCAAATTCTGGTGGTCTAAGTATCAAAGGAGACATTCTAACTACATCAGGAATATTATCTGAGTATAGTTGGGAGTGTAAGAATCAAGAAAAACTCAACATTTGGAAAGCTTTACAGCAGAGCAAAAATGATGCTGTTGGCACTAGAAAAACTCCTCTTGTTGTATTTACGAAAAATTTTGAAGATGATTATATAGCTTTGAAGTATGACGATTTCGTTAATATACTACTAGAGCTAAATGAATTTAGAGATAGATGACATAATGCACATACTTGCTAGGGATGAAGTAGTTTGGTTAAAGATGGCTACTGACATAACTAGAAATAGCAAAATGAATAAAAGAGACCTCTTACATGATTTCTACATACATATTCATAGCAAAATATACAACGGAAAAATAAAAATTCCAGATATAACGCATAACGATTCCTTGAATAAATCGTTTGTATATAAAACTATGTATAATATTTTCATTGACACTTTACGTACTGACAAGGATGTTATTGTTGCAGAAGAACTTACTAATGTATTAAAAGCAAACAATGAGCCTTATGTAGATATAGAAAGTATTGTAGATGAAATCGTAGATAGTTTTTATTGGTTTGACAGAAAATTGTTTAATCTATACAGAAAAAAGTTTCACAGCATAAGGAAACTATCAGCAGCTACAAATATATCACACGTTGTAGTATGGCGAACTATCAATAATTGTATAAAAGAAATAAAAAAAAAGATTAATGAAAAGTAAAGGGCTTGGAGACAGCATAGAAAAGATTACTAAAGCAACAGGAATTAAACAGGCAACAGATTGGATATTTGATAAACTTGGAAAAGATTGTGGATGTGATGCTAGAAAAGAAAAGTTAAATCAAATGTTTCCATACAAAGACCCTCTTTGTTTAAATGAAGAAGAATACGTGTATTTAAAAGGATTTTTTCATATACAAAAAGGTGTTGTTGATATCAATGAGCAGAAACGCTTGTTAGAAATACATAATAGAGTTTTTAAAACAAACAAAAAACAATCAACTTGTGGAAGCTGTGTCAGAGACCTAGTAGAAACAATGAGAAACTTATACAAAGAATATGAATATGAAGCAGAAAATAAAGATAATTGAAAGAAAACTACTAAAATTTTTTAAAGATGAAGATAGAATACATCAAGATAAACAAGCTAAAAAACAATCCAAAGAATCCAAGACTAATAAAGGATGATAAATTCTATAAGCTTGTGGAATCTATAAATGAGTTTCCAGAAATGTTAGAGATTAGACCAATAGTTGTTGATGAAAACATGATGGTTATTGGTGGCAACATGAGATATAAAGCTTGTAAAGAGTCAGGATTTAAAGAAGTGCCTGTAATTAAAGCAGATAATCTTAATGACGAGCAGATAAAAGAGTTTGTTATTAAAGATAATACAAGTTCTGGGAGCTGGGATTGGGATTTATTAGCAAATGAATTTAATGAAACAAGTCTTAATGATTGGGGATTAGATGTTTGGCAACCAGAAGATATAAACTTTGAGCCAGAACTAGAACCTGAAACAAATTATGATGATATAACAAAAGCAGAGATAGAAAAAAAAGCACAGCAAATGGCTATTGATATTGCAAACAGAATGAGAGATGCTGATAATAAACAAATGGATGCTATATGTCCAAAGTGCTATCATGAATTTAAATTACAAAAGTGATAAAAGAAGAAGTTGATAAACTACTAGACCAAGCAGAGTTTAAGTTCGCTAAAACTATGCCTGAAAATCCTCACTCTTACACTAGATTACATGCTAATTGGAAAGGTAGAGAAAAAGAATGGTTTGATGTAGTTAGATTTATGTGGGATAACTCTGTTTCTGAGCATTGGAAATATAATAAATACTACAACTATTATTATGCTAATGGTTACAAGTATTGGATAATGGATGAATCAATAGAAAAAACAGATTTAATAAATAGAGCTCAAGATTTTGCAGATTTACAAATCACTATTCAAGCAGTAGAAGAAAGAGCTTTGCACGTTGATGTGATGACAACAGTTTTAGGTAATACATATCCTCTTAAAGTACATTATGATAAAGAAAAAATAAGTCCATTAAATGCTTTTTATAGTATGTTAGATATACCTCAAATAGCAGACTACAGATTACATATGCAAGATGATATTGTTTTTAGCAATTACTTGGGCAACTATTTAAAATATGTTGTTAAAGATATGAAAAGTAAAAGCATAGATGTATTGACATTATTTACTCCAAAGAGAAAACTTCCAAAAGAACAATATGCAAAAGGAATAAAGTATGGAGAGTTCCCTAACTACTTATGGTTACAAGCTACGGTCTTTAGTAAAGAGTTTATTGAAATAATGAAAGCTCAGAGAGTTGAGCTAGGAGAATACACTAAACATGATGATGTTTTTGTTGCAGAATGCCTTAAGAAATCAAAAAAGAAAGCTTACTGCCACTTACCCTCAATAATACAACATGATACAATTAGATTTAAAAGCGTAGTTGGAAACCCAAACTCTAAAAACAGAATGAGTGATTTGTATGACCCTGACTATATATATAATTTTTTAATGTCAAAGAGATGAAGCATAAATGCATAGACATAATGACTGTAGATAAATTTCCTGAATACGATATTTATTATACAGACCCTCCTTGGGAACAAAGAATGGTTAAGTTTTTCCAAACACAATTAAACAAAGACACAGGAAAACTTGTAGATAATACTATAGATGATATTCTAATTAAGATGGCAAAGTTATCTAATAAAAATAAACCTGTATTCATAGAGTATTCTATAAAAGGCACATCAAGAGTTATTGATATATTCACAAAATACGGACATAAATATCATGCGACTACACAAGCTAGATATGACAATGATAGACCTTTCCATGTTATAACATTTAATACTGATATAAATATTCCTAAAGATATAGGAATGAAAGAATTAGTTATGTACTGCGTAAAAGAAACTAAGGCAAAAGTTGTCTTTGATAGTTTTGCAGGAATTGGATTTACATGTAAGTATGTAAAGAAAATGGGTGCTGACTATATTGGATATGAATTGAATCCAAAAAGATATAATAAAATGATACAAGAATATGCTAGAACATAAACACTTAATACTAAAAGGAACAATGGCTCAAAAGGTTGATGTTTCTACAATGGATAAATGGCTAAGAACTTTAGTTGATTTATTAGACATGCAACTAATTGAAGAATTTCCACATAACCCAAGCGTTGCTTATGTAGGTGGAGAAAATCCTGGAGTTACTGGCTGTGCTTTAATTACAACATCACACATTGTGATACACACGTGGGATAATTCTCTAGATTTTCAACTTGACGTTTACTCTTGTAAAGAATACAATCCAAAATTTGTTGAGGCACATTGTGATACAATAGGTCTAAAAGTAAATAGCAAAAGATTTTTTGATAGAAAATATAATATAATAGATGAGGATTTATAAAGAAGATAATGTTGTAGAAGCAGGACTCAAAAGAATTGAAAGATTATTCAATGAGTTTCCAAATGTGATAGTTTCTTTTTCTGGAGGGAAAGATAGTACAGTTACTTTGGCTCTTGCATACGAAGTAGCTAAGAAATTAA